>CESW01149643.1_pt1 | contig 35856 bp, 35 predicted proteins | sample 531171 | NCBI WGS metagenome assembly CESW01 (sample SAMEA2621859, study PRJEB7988) | marine metagenome | biome: marine biome (ENVO:00000447); feature: surface water layer (ENVO:00002042); material: "saline water (ENVO:00002010), including plankton (ENVO:xxxxxxxx)" | depth 5 m
CTAATAGCTCAATTGGCTTGATTTATGCACTGAAAAAAATTTTTAACCTTATAGATAAATTATATTAAAAATTTCAAATATAAAAAATTTTTTGCAATTTTAATTTAATAATTGATACCTATTTTTTTTCTAAAACAATATGATGCATTCCGCTAAATAATTCATCAGATCCCAATTGAGGGTAATTTTTATTAATTTTTTTCCAAAAATCTTTATTTTTCTTTAAATAGTTTATGGATTTATCTAATTTTTTAAAAGGCTCTACTATGTTAATTTTCATCACAAAATTATGATCACTAGCAATTTTAATTAACTCATTTACTGTAAATCTTGGGTAAGATAATTCTTTAAAATAAAAATCTAAAATTTTTTTTGCTCTGTCTTTGTGAAAATTGTTAACATATTTTATCATTTCTTTATCACTCAAGTAAACATGTCCCCATGGTATAAAGGTTGAGGCATATCTGTGAGGACCTAAATAAGAAAAAAAAGATCTATGTTTAAAATAAATAATTGATTTTTTTTTTGTTATTTTATTTAGTTCTCTAAATATTTTTTTGATATCCGATATATGCTCTAAAGCTTTAAAATAAACTATATCATACTTTTTTTTTAAACTTCCAGCTTTAGATACATCTAATTGATGGAACTTGTATTTTACTTCTTTATTAAGTTCTAATTTTGTTGGTACAGGCTGAAAGCTCATAGGCTCATATTTTGCTGACTTACTATATTTTTGAAAAATAATTTCTCTGTTCTTATTGTTAACTAAAGAATTAATTTTTTTTGTTATTTTAAAAAATTCGCTGTGTTGGTTATGTTTTTGCCAGCTAGTAGTATGCTCTCCATCTAAAAATGGATCAATTCCTTCAGTGTATTTAACTTTAGTGTATTTTGATATTAGTTTGGGTATCATTCCATTTCCAGTACCCACATCTAAAAAAATTTTATTTTCAAATTTAATATTTAATTGTTTAAATAAAGATATGATTTGATGAAATTGCAAAATTATTCTACCTATTTGTCTAGTTTTTAGCTGCGAAGGAGGAGGAGAGTCTCTAAAATGAGTTCCCTTAGATGTTGGGTTTAAAAAACTTAGCAAATTATTTTTATCTACTAGATTTTGAAATTTATTTTTTATTTTCATAATGATTGTGAGAAATTAAAATCACTTATCAAAATATATAATATTCAATTAAAGTTAAACTATTTTATTGCTAAGAAACCTTCAAAATTTAAAAATTTCATAATTCTCATTATATCTTTAAATCCTGCTCTTTTTAACATTCCAAAATTTGCAGCACTACTGAAAGGATCCATAACACCTTTTAGACTCATCGATTTTGATATTATTTCTTCACTAGTAAATCCTTGTTGGATTTTATAATCATTATAAATCTGCATTGTTATATCTTGAAACCGAGCATCTGGTGCTCTGACTTTCTCAAATAATATAAATGCACCACTCCAGTTCAAATTTTTATAAATTTTATTAAAAATATTTTGCCTTTTAGAAGGGTGAATAAATTGCATAGTGTAAAATGATGTTATTAGAGAGCTTTTTTTAAATTTAATATCTTCTATTTTTTTATTGAAAATTTTTACATTCTTGCTTTTTTGATTATTTTTTAAAGCAATTTTACACATGTCTTTTATTTCGTCTATTCCATAAAAAATATGCTTTTTTTCTTTTGATCGCATAGAGAGTTCTTTTAAAAAAGTTCCAGTAGAACAGCCCAAATCATACACATTTGTTTTTTCATTAAGAAAAAAGTCAGATAACTTTAATGAAATATCGTGCGACCAGTCGTATAATGGAACAGATTTTTTAATGTGGTTGTCAAAATTTTTAGCAGTACTTCCGCTGAACTTCCAATTGCTACTAAGGCCCTTTATATTATTACCAAGTTTAAGAATTTTTTTTCTCATTTTTTCTGATTTTATCTATATACTTTTTCTTTTTAGAACACAAAAAATATAATTCTGGGGCTTTAATTATTTTGTTTATACTTTTTGTTATATCATATGTATAAATTTTTTTTTTATTAAGGCTTTTCATAAAATCCACAGATAGTGAAAACAAATGTTGTTTCTCTAGAAATTTATCAACATGACAGTAAACTAAAACATAATCACTATTATTTAATGCAAAATTGAGTACTTTATTCGGTTGCATTGTATGATCAAGTGTATGAAAAATTCCAAATAAATCTATTTTTACTTTTTCTATTTTTTTATTTAAATCCATAATTTGTAAATCAAAAAATTCTGAAGCAAAAGATTTACTGTTTACTGATTTAAAATTATCGTTTTGACCCCAGCTCAAGGGCGAATTATCAATAAATAGATATTTATTAACTTTTTTGATAGTTTTCACAGAGTATTTTTTTTTTAAATTTTTACATGTTTTTAAAAATAAAGAAGCCTTTTGATTACTCAATTTTTTTTTATAAATACTTTTTCCGGCTACCTGCCTGCAAGAAAGATAATTTAATGTATTTGTAAAAATATTTTTTAAAAAAAGATTATTTTTCTTATATTCTGTTGAAAAAAAATCCATCATTAAGCCCATAAAAGGGCTATTAAACTCTGCATAATTTTTAATTTTGATATATTTTTTTAATTTTGAAAAAAGTATGCCATGACTTGGTGTAATTCCTTTTCTCGAAAAGTTTATTATGTTTGACCAACTTCTATTATGTTGCCCATAAATATTTGAATAAATTTTGCTTGCAATACTCTCAGAAAACCAAGGATTGCTTTGTAATATGAAGCATTTTTGGCATTTATAAACTTTCATTTTTCTTAAATGTTTAGATGATAAACCTAGGTCTGATTTTATTGCGTTTAAATAAAAATTATTTAATTGAACCTGATTTTTTTCTTTTTTTAAATTTTTTGAATTACAATAAATGCACTTATCGTATTTTTTAAAAAGAGAAGTTTTTATAACTTTTTTTGCAGACATTAAAAAAAATTTTAATTTTCTATATTTTTAAAATTCAGATTCTTTATCCCAGTTAAAAACTATTTTGTTTCTTTTGTTTTTTGATGCAAATCTTCCCTGATAATAATCTCTGTTTAAAAGCTCAAGATCTGACAAATCTCTATTTGCCATTCCTTTTAATATTTCATAATCAACATTTTTATCTTTTACATAATCTAATAACTGTTCTTTTGAAAATTTAGTTAAATTAGAAAGCTCCTTTAGTTGAGAGGGATTAACTGATACAGGGCCATCTTTACTTTTATCTTTATCTAAAACTGTGAAATGTTTTTCAATAAAGTCTATTTCATAAGTCATTGCCATTGCTGATAGTATATTATGATCTATTTCAGGATTTGAATGATCACTTAAACCCACAGAATTTGAAAATCTTTTAAGATAATTTATTCTTTCCAAATGCCCCTCTATTAATGGTGTTGGATAAATTGAAATGCAGTGCAAAAGAGTAAATTGTTTTTTTCTTTCTCTCAATATGGAGGCAGTTTTTTTAATTTCACGATTGTATGTTGCTCCTGTAGATACAATTATGTATTTAAAATTAAATTTTGTTATTTCTTCTATTAATCTATGAGATGCACAATCGAAGCTTGCAATTTTTATGGTTTCAAATTTAAGATCGGAAATCATTTTTATTTTTGATAAAGAAAATATTGTTGTGCAGGGTATAATCTTATATTTTTTGCATAAATTTAAAAATAATGAATGATCTTCGAGTTCCAAATCTAATTTTTTTAATCTTTCATATTCATCTTTATAAGGTCTTTTTATAATCTTAACTTTTCCACCCTCAATTAATCCTTGGTCAAATCTTTCTCTGTGTGTGAGTTCACTTGAGTGCATTGACTGAATTTTTGCATAACTTGCACCGTTTTCTGCAGCTGCAGAAACCATTTCATCTAAAATATTTTTATCACCGTTATGGTTTTGACATAATTCAGCAATTATTTTTGTCATTTTTTTATATCTTTTAAAATTTCTTTATAAACCTGATTAGCACCATTGGATTTAAATTGTATTTCATCTAATCTTTTTTTTAAAGGAATATATTCAAAATCTAGAAATTTATTTAATCTAGAAATAATATTTTTTGAAAGATCTTTACCCATAAGAGGAACTGAGTATTTTTTCCTAAAAACATAGTTTAAATTTTTTTTTATTTCAGGGTTTTTGGGTTCTTCAATCAGCAAAGATGGTTTTTTAAGCACAAGACATTCACTAATAGTATTAAAACCTCCTCTAGCAATTACAAAATTCGAGTGTGGAAGTTTAGAATGAATATTTTTAATTCCGTAGATTAGCTCAATATTTTTTGTCTCTTTGGCAATACTATAAAGCAAGGGGTTATTTATAAAATTGTCAGCTTGAACATAAAATTTTATTTTATTTAATTTTTTTAAGTAAGGGAGAATATTTGCAATATTTTTGGAATTTGATTTAGTGCCATTATCCATAATGATACCGACAATTTTATTTTTTACCATTTTCTTTTTTTTAAAATCAGTGATTATAAAATTTATTTTATGAGAATTTTTTTTATATTTATTTAAAATTTCATTTTCTGTAATAGGTGGAAAAAAAATTTTATCTGCTTTATTTATATAATTTTGCATCACTTTAAGTTTTTTATTTTTTTTAAGAATCTTCTCATATAGCCAATCCCAAGTAAAATGACACACTCCATAGGATTTAATTTTCAAAATTTTTGCTAACTCAAAAGCCTCTGGCACAAAATCAGATATTATAAAATCTGCTTTTATATTTTCTTTCAACCTTTTTTTTAGCCATAATTTCGAATTTTCTTCCCAACTATCAAACATTTTTGTAGTTTCTTTTATTTTTAAATGACCCATAATGTTTTTTTTTGTTTTAATATTATTAAAAACGTCTCTATAATTAATCTTATTTGAAAAATCCTCCTTTAAAATTTTGATAGTTTTTGATGTGTAAACGGTAATTGACTCAACTTTTTTATTATTTAAAAACTCTTTTATAATTGCTCTTTGTCTGACTGTATGACCATATCCTTCATCAGATATAAAAAAAAAAATATTATATTTTTTTTTCATTTTTTTTTTCAATATTTTTTTTTGATTTTAAAAAATCCTTATAAGTATGAATATCTGAATAATTGGTAAAAAACACTCCCATTTTAGTGCTTAATGTTTTTTGAAAAACAGCTTTAAACGTTAGAATCCTAAAACAAGCATTCTGTATATTATTTTTATTAATTGATATAACTTCCTTAATTTTGGCACCTGGGTGTAGTTTTTTTTCAAAAAAAACTAATGCTTTGTCTAAATCTCGAAAGTTAAATTCTGGTGAATTGCATTGAAGAGAAATTACTATTTCAGGCTTAAAGTATTTTTTCTTAAAGTGCTTTGCCGCGTGTACAATTACCTCTTGTTTTTCAGATGAAGATATAGAAAGTTTTTTTGGTCTTTTTAAAGTATTAATATTGTTTTTTTTACAAATATCTAGTATATACTTTGCTTCTGATGAAACTAGCAATTCGTCAACATACTTAGATTTACAAGCCTCTTTTGCCGCCCTGACAACCAAGGGCAAACTATTGATCTTTAAAATATTTTTATTTTTTAATCTTCTTGAATTGCCACGAGCTGGTATAATTAGTAAAATTTTTTTTTTCCCAATCATGATTTTAAGCAGATGAATTAAAATAAGTTATTATAAAATTTTTTTTAGACACAAATTTTACGTTTTGCAAGATATCTTATTACAGGATGAGCAATATAATAATTATTGTAAGCTTTATTTATCTTCTTTTCTTTAAATTTTCTGTTCTTTTCTATTTTTTTTAAAGCATCTAATAATGTGGCTATTCTAATTCTTGAATCAAAAAACTCAAAATTTTTAAAGTCTTTACAACTTAATTTAAATTGTAATTGATTTATTTTTTCACCTTCATCAATTTTTCCATTTAATATCATTGTAGAACAATAAATTTTATTAGAATTTAGAATTGAATAAAATATCGTTGTGCTTCCTTTATATTCTGGAAGTCTACCTGGGTGAGCATGTAATATCTTTTTTTTACTTAGAATATTTATATTTTTGATAACATATCCGGGATAACCGCTGTATACAAAATAAAGATTTTTTGAGTTAAGTATATAATTAATTGTATTTTCATTATCTATTAAAGTGTGATTAAATCTTTTAATTTTTATATTAATATTTTTAAATAATTTATTTAATACATTTTTTTTACCATTATCTAAAAAAATTATTTCAGAGGGTCTAAATTTACTTTTTAAGAAATATTCAAGATATATTTTTGATCTATAAGTATTTGCAAGAATAATAGAAAAATTATTTTTCATAGTTTTTAATAAGTTTTTTCTCAAGTGAAATTAATTTTAAAAAATTGTCTTTGAATATTTTTGTATGAGTAACTTTACAATAAATAATTTTGTATGATATATAATCATTTAATTTAAGAATGATATTTAACTTCTGAAGTTTATTTATTTCTTTTAAATTGTAAATAAGAAGACCAAATATTACGTAGCTCTCTATACTGGTTTCTAAATTTGTCCTTTTCTTGAAATTTTTGTCATAATATTTTCTAATTACTAAATTGATTTCAAATTTTTTAATTAAATTCAACAAGTAATTTTTATTAACTTTTTTTTTAAATGAAGTTAGCTTATAAAAAATTTGATCTTTTTTTTGAATATTTTTATCTTTTGAGATTGCCTTTTTCTTAATTACTTCTTTAACGTTTTCTCTAAACTTGCAAAAATCTTTATAAAACTCTATAGAAAAAAAATTTTCATCTCTATAATATTTTTTTCTAAATTTTTTAATATTTTTTAAATAAATCAAATTATGTTTTTTCATTTAGAGTTTTTAAAATGGTCTTTATTTTATGACTAGCGTTCTTAAAATCGTTTTCGATTATCAAATCTGATTTATAAGGTTTATTAAAGTTTATATCTACTCCAACAATATTTTTTTTCTTAGAATATACTTTTTTATTATTTCTTTTTTCTAATATTTTATTTTCAACTTTTAGATAAATTTGTTTATATTTTTTAAAAATTTTTTTATTTTTTTTTTGATGTTCAGGAAAAATTGACAAGATAGAGCAAATTACATAGTAGTTTTTGGTTTCTAAAAATTTACAAAAATCTTGAACTCTTTTTGAATTTATTTTTCTATCTTTAATTGAATAGCCTATATCATAAGAAATATATTTTCTGAATTCATCACCATCTAACCAAAAAACGTTCTTTTTCTTATTTAAGATTTTTGCAATTTTTTTTGCAAAAAAACTCTTTCCAGAACCAGATTTACCTATAATCCATATAACCATTTAAAATTTATTCTGAATTTAATTTATAAACATTAGGAACTAATTCTTTTATTATTACTTTTTTACCCTTTATTTGATTATTTAAAATATTTACTCTTTTATTAAAATTATATTTGTTCATGTAGTTTCCAATTTTACGAGCTTGCATTTTTTTCATTTGTTTTTGATACCTATCAGGATCTTCATATTTAATTATTTTTTTTAATAAAGTTTTAATATTTACTTTAAATGAAAAAAATATAATTTTTAAAAATTCTAATTTGTTTTTATATAAAGACTTGAATAATCTAGTATCCAAATTATCGATATTTTCTACAATCAGATCTGTTGAAAATTTTTTATTGTTGTAATTTGCAATATATTTTTTCATTTTCTCTTCATCTGTCTCAATATTAAATGTATCAATTTTTTTTAACTGATCTATTAAATCATCTAAATTTCTTATGGTTTTTGAGGCTTGGATCAAAAGATCTTTTTCTACATTATCATCTTTTGTGACAGGCAAATAATTAATACATTTTTGATTGAGGAAGTGAGCTTCTAATAGTAAAGTTGAATTACAAGCAATTACACATTCAGCGGCTAATATAATTGCATTTGTACTAAATTTTTTATCATTAATTAGTTGAATATTTTTAAAACTATTTTTATGGATAAAGTGTTCCCAAAATCCCCTTTTTTCATTCGGGTGTGGTTTTAATAATAATTTTTTTTCAGGAAAGATTTTTGAAAATTCTTTTATAAATTCAATTGTTTTTTCTAAATTTTCTCTTTGATAATTAAATACATTTTTATAGGTTTTTACTATCTCCGAGTCAGGGTTATGGCCATCTACTATCAAACTAAATACTGCATCTATCATAAAATCATTATTTTTATTTTGAGCGTTAACTCTTCCAAACTGTGTTGCTAAAAGAAAATAATCCCCATATAATGACTTGATTTCTTTAACTTCGCTATTGTAAACTTTTCTAATAGGTTCTCTTAAAATATCTAATCTTAAATTACCTACTTGTTTCACTTTTTCACCTTCACCAAATTTTTTTGTAAGTGCATCTCCATCGTATTTGCCTACAGCAAACATGAGATCCAAATTCCTATAGTTAGTTTTTTCAATTCTAAAATCTAGTATCGAATTTATATTTGTTGAAGCTAAAAGCTCTTCATCACAAGCAATAAGCTTAAAATTTTTTTTTTTAAGTTTTTTTATAATATCATTATTCATTGGACCTAAACTTTTAAAAAAAATTATACCAGGATTTAATTTATCAATTATCTGATACAAAGATCCTTTATGACCAATTACTACATTAAAATTATTTCTTATTAATTTTAAAGAAAGTAGAATTCTACAATCAAGTTCTCTTTTTGCACTTTCTATAATTATGAAAATATTTTTTTTCATTTTTTTTGATTCTCAAAAGTATAATATCCAACCAAATCATAAAAATTATTTTTAATTTTAAAATGCTTTTTTTTTGTATATTCAAGTCTCATATTAGATTTTTTAAATATTTTAATCATTGCCCTGTTCGTTTTGATTGATCCACCTGTAATTTTTCTAACATTAAGTTCTCTTAATTTTTTAATAGCTTCCATCCACGCATTAAATCCATAACCTTTTCCTGGTTCACCTATTAAAATTCTTATATCTCCAATATTATTTAACTTATCGATCTTAATGTAAATATTTCCAACATGTTTTTCATATGATTTATCAATTATTGCATAAAATAAATCTTTATTTTTTTTAGACAATTCAAGATATTTTTTGCAAGAATTTAAATCATGGTTTTTAAACCTTTGTTCACTAAATCTCATAAGTTTTTTATCATTTAGCCAAGAAATATATCTATTAGTTAAAAATTTATTATTAAATCTTACCAACTTTATTTTCATAGTTTTAACTTTTTTATATAAAATGTATTTTTTGCAACTTGCATTACCATAAATTTTGAATTTTTGTCCAATATTTTAATATATTTAAAAATTTCTTTTTTTGATATTTCACCAGATAGTTTTTTATTCATTATTTTGTGAATTTTCTTATCAATTTTAAAATATGATTTAAAAAAATCATAAATTTTGAAAAGAATTGAAAAAAATAAAACTTTTAAAAAAGAAAGTTCAATTTCGTTTTTATATAATTGATCTATCTTCTCAGATATAATTTTAACTGATGAATATTTTTTGTTTGAATTTAATATTCTAAAAAATAACTTTTTTTTATTCAACGTATTTTTATTTGAATATTTTTTATTCGATAAAAATTTTTTAATATTACTTTTGTTTTTCAAAATAATGCCAAATTTATTTGGGAATATTCTTCTTTGATTATTTAAATCAATACTAAAAATTCTTTTTTTTAGAATACTAGCTTCTATAGCCAAAGATGATTTTGACTGAATTATACAGTCACTTTTATATATCCAAGGTGCTGGATCAAACTGATTATTCAGTACAACATTTTTTAATTTATTTCTTTTGATTAAATTTTCCCATGCACCATGTTCTTCTGCAGGATGAGGTCTTAGTATAAAAAATTCACTAGGATTATTCTTAATAATTTGTATCATTCGTTTTGAAAATTTTTTAAAATCATTTAACTCTTGATAAATATCGTTAAAAGCCTCTTTTTTTTCTCGCAAATTTCTGAAAATATAATTTTTATATGCAATTGAAAAAATTCTTTTTACATTTTTTATTGATGAAATATTTGAGCTAATTACTAGATTAAATTTTTTATTATATATCTTTTCAATTTTTTTAATTTCTCTAGAGTAAATTATTCTTAAAATTTTAGATTTCCATAAATCTACCCTAGGTGATCCAGATACAATAAATTTTCCTTTAAATTTAGGGTAAATTTTTTTACATACATCATTATCAAATTTTCCCCAATTGAATATGATATCAACATTTTTTACGTTTTCTAAACTTGTTCTTATATTTAAGAATTTTTTAAGCTCCAGCTCGTCTCTTAATTGATAGCCACCTTCTTCATCAAGAGAAACGTAAAAATTACCTTTATTTTTTATGTCAACAATTCTTTTGTTGTCAAAAAAATTTATTGATTTATGAAAGTAGGTACCTGGACCAAAATATTTTAAAGCCCTACTAATGCCTATTTTATCTCCAATAAAACAAGAAAAATTTTTATCTAAGAGCTTTGTTGCAAGGAACAATTTTTGAATGAGTTCTCTTGATTTAATTTCTATTGGTAAAAAAACAATTTTTTTTTGCAGAATTATTCCTTATTTAAATTGTAATAATTTTTTTTGTAATTTTTAAATCTTTGAATGTGTCAATTTCATGCCATTCAACTTTAGATTTTAAAACTGAGATTTTAAGAATTTTTTTAATTAATAATAAATTTAAAAATTCTGTCATACTTAATTTCTCTCTTATTTTTTTATTAATTGATTTATAAAAAATAAACATTTTCTCTGCAGCTTTCTTTTTAATTTTTAATATTCCCATATATTGGCCGTTTATATCTGAGTATTTTTTGGGTTTATTTCCTATTTCTAATAAAATATTTTTGTCATTTATCTTAAATGTTTCTAAATCCTCCAATGGCTTTGCATATCTTTTTTTCCAAGATTTTTTCCAGTTAGCATTGTAAGGCAATGCTATGTCATACTTTGTTTTTTTTAGGAGTTTATTAATTATATTTTTATCAAATATAATATCAGAATAAAAAATTATGCTATCAGACTTTTTTAAAATTTTATAAGCTTTAAAAAGAGAATAAACCATATTTGTTTTTTTCCAATTTTTATTGATTATTTTTTTTATTTTGTATTTCTTAAATAAATTATTTTTGTAACCCAGCACAACTGTTATATTTTCTAAATTAAAATATCCTAAATTATCTAACAAATGATCAAAAATTGATTTTCCATTTAATCTAACCAAAGTTTTTGGTCTTTTTTGTGTCAATTTATTAAGTCTCGATCCTCTACCAGCTGCTAAAATGATAATATTTGGTCTATTCATTTAAATGTTTCCAAAAAAAGTTTTTTATCTTCATTTGAATATTTTCTCTCTCTTTCTGGATGCCACATAACTCCTTTAATAGGAAGTTTTACGTGCTCTATACTTTCAATAAATTTATCTTTAGTAACGTAAGTTATCTTGAAATTATTAGGGCAATTTTTTAAACCCCAATTATGAAAACTATTTACAGTTCTTTGCCCAATTTTATTAAATCTAAAAATTTTATGTCTTTTATTTACATGATTTTTTATAGGAACTAATTTTACTCTTTTCAATTTTGCTAAAATTTGTATACCCCTACAAATACCAATCATTGGAAATTTTCTTTTTTCACAATATCTGACAATTTTCTTTTCTATTTTATCTCGATTTAAGTTAACCCCAATATCCTCACCACCTGATAAAACAAAGCCACAAATTTTAAACTTTTTCACGTAGGTTTTTAAAATTTTATCTAATTCATTTTGGGTAAATTTCAAATTGGGAATTGGTATCACTAGGTAGCCAAGTTTATTTAAAAAAATAGTTAAATCTTTATCTAAACCATCTCTTAAAGTATTTGTAGTTCTATCATGGATTAATCTTTGTGTGACACAAACAATTTTCATTTTTAAAAACTTAAAATTTAGTTAGATTTAACATTATAAATATTATATTAAAATTAGATAAATAATTTATATCATTAATTTCATAAATTAATAAATATGAAAATATTAGTTACTGGCGCGGATGGTTTTATTGGATCTCATCTAGTTGAGTTATTATTAAAAAAAAAACACAAAGTTTTTGCTTTATCTATGTATAATTCTTTCAGCGATTTTGGATGGTTAAATGGGTTAAATAATAAAAATTTGAAAATAATTTCAGGTGACATACGTGATCAAGAATTTTGTTTTAAGATATCAAAAAAAATAGATGTAATATTTAATCTTGCTGCGTTAGTATCAATTCCCTATTCCTATAATTCAATAGAATCTTTTTTACAAACCAACATTTTGGGTACATATAATATATGCCTCTCAGCAAAAAAAAATAAAGTGAAAAGAGTGGTTCAGATTTCAACAAGTGAAGTTTATGGTACTGCTCAGTATGTCCCGATAAATGAAAAACATCCTAAAGTAGCGCAATCTCCATATAGTGCTTCAAAAATTTCTTCAGATGCGATAGCTCAAAGTTTTTTTCATAGCTTTGGCCTTGATGTTGTAATTGCAAGACCCTTCAATACATTTGGACCAAGACAATCTCTTAGAGCAGTCATACCAACTATAATAAGTCAAGCTCTTAGCAAAAAAAAAATTGTGTTGGGAAATATTAATTCAAGAAGAGATTTTACTTATGTGCTAGATACTTGTGAAGGATTGTATAGTTTAATAAATAAAAGAGCTAAATCTGGTGAGGTTTTTAACATAGGTTCAAAGAAACATTATAGTATTAAAGATGTAATAAAAATTATTAAAAAGAAATTTAAAAATTTTCCGATTATTGAAATACAAAAAAAAAGAGTAAGACCGAAAAATTCTGAAGTTGATTTATTATCTTGTGACTTTAGAAAAATAAATAGAGCAACTGGCTTTAAACCTAAGATTGATTTTGAAAAAGGTATTGAATTAACAATTGATTGGTTTGATAAAAACAGACATCTGTATAGAGATTTGCACAATAAATATAATATTTAAAAAAGTGAAAAAAGTCGAAAAATATTTAATAAATAAAAATTCATCAATAGATAAAGCTATAGAGTACATGAACACAGAGAAAGTCAGTACTCTGTTTGTAAAAGATGGTAATAAAAAAATAATTGGGGTGTTTACTAGCGGAGATTTTAGAAATGTAGCTCTTAAAAGTATAAAATTAAATCAACCTATACACAAATTCATGAACAAATTTTTCAAATATAGTTTAGTTAATAGTAAAAAAAAGAACCTTCATTATTTTATAAATGATGAAACACTCCAAGATTTACCAATATTAAATAAAAAAAAGAAAATTATTGATATAATTTCAAGACAAAATCTTAAATTAAATTTTAAAAGTTTGAAGGATGTAGATTCAATTATTGTTGCAGGAGGAAAGGGAACTAGAATGAAGCCATATTCAAGTGTCCTCCCAAAACCTTTAATGCCTTTAAAAAACAAATCTATTATAGAAAATATTATCGATAACTTATCAGGACAAGGAGTAAAAAAAGTACACATAACTTTAAATTATAAGAAAAAATTGATTAAATCTTTTCTTAATCAAAAATCTCAATATTTAAATTTCATCGAGGAAAAAAAACCTTTGGGAACAGTTGGATCATTAAGGCTTATAAAGAATTTATCTAAAACATTTTGTCTTACTAACTGTGACACTATTTTGAATATAGATTATGAGGAAATGTATGAATTTCATAAACAAAATAATAGTGATATCACCTTAGCAGTTGTTTATAAAAAATTTAAAAATCAGTATGGATTGTGCCAGGTGAATGGAAATCAACTAATGCAAATTGAGGAAAAACCAAACTTTAACCAGCTTATAAACGCAGGTTTTTATTTTGTCGAAAAAAAAATGTTAAATCTTATTCCTAAAAATAAAAAATTTGATGCTGATCAATGGATTAAGCTTATTATCAAAAATAAATTTACAGCAAAAGTTTATCCAGTGCCAGATAACGCTTGGCTTGATCTAGGCAATTTGGATAATTTTATCAATGAGACTATTAACAAATAAAAAAAAATTTAATAGTTGTTTAGTGACTTATACATACAAAGGTAGTGAAAAATATTTAAATAGATTTAAAAAAACTATTCATATACAAAAATATAAAAATTTTGATGTTTTAATTTTTAATGATAAGTGTAATTTGAAAAACTTTCAAACTGACTATCCTTATAGAATAATAAATAATTCTAAAAGTATTTTCAAAAATAGAGTTGACTCATTAAAATTTTTATTAAAAATGAAATATAAAAAAATCCATTTTTTAGATATTGATGACTCTATGTCTTCAGATAGAATACTAAAATTAGATAAAGCTCTTGATAAATATAATATAGTTTTTTGTAATATTCACGTGAGAAATAAAAAAAAGATTTTGCATACAAACTATTTAAATAAATTTCTTAAAAAAAAGATTTTTAGATACCCAGATTTGATTCATCAAAATTTTCTTGGTTTTTCAAACACTTCTGTCAATCTTAATAATTTAAGATCTGAGGTAAAAAAAATTTTTTTGATGAAATACTCGCCATACGTTTCTGATTGGCCTATTTTTTTCCAGTTTGCCATAAAAAATAATATATACTTTGTTAAAAATACATTCATTGAATATTACACTAGACCTAGAAGCATAACTCAACTTCCATTAAAATTAAATCAAGTAAATAGAAAATTTATTTTGGATTTAAAAATAAAATTTTACAATCAATTTAAAAATATGAAATTAGTAAATAATGAGTTAAAAAAGTTGAACCTGTTAAAAAAAAAATCTTCTTTTAAAAGTTTAAAATTATTAAGTAGATATACAGGTTGGTGGGGAGCAGTAATAAAATAATGTCGAAATTTTCTTATAAAAAAATAAAAAGTAATAAACCATATATCGTTGCTGAGATAGGATCAAACCATAATGGAGATGTAGAACTATGTAAACGTATAATAGATAGTGCAAAAAAAAATGGTGCTGATTGTATAAAGTTACAAACATTTACAGATAAAAGCATTTTTTCAGAAAAAAATTACAAAGATAATTTTTTTATAGCAGATGATTATAGAAAAAGAAAAGATACAAATCTTAGAAAGATTGTAAAGAAATATTCTATAAATAAAAAACAAATAAAAAATATCAAATTGTATTGCAAAAAAACGAATATAGATTTTTCAGCAACCCCGTTTTCAATTCAAGAGGTAAATTTGCTTTGTAAACTAAAAGTAAATTTTATTAAGATTGCTTCAATGGATTTGAATAACTATGAATTCATAAAATACATCGCAAAGAAAAACCTTCCGATAGTTTTGTCTGTTGGTATGGGCAATCTCTCAGAAATTGACGAGGCGATAAGAACTATTGAAAGTCAAAATAATTTTAAAATAATAATTCTTTATTGTGTATCAATATATCCACCAAAAAATTCAGATTTTAATCTAAAAAATATTATCACACTAAAAAAAAATTATAATTATCCCGTAGGCTTTTCTGATCATTCTATTGGGTCTGATTTGTCACTTGCTGCTGTTGCACTTGGAGCATGTTTTATAGAAAAACATTTCACAATTGACAAAAAAATGGAAGGCTGGGACCATAAAATATCTTCTAATCCAGAAGAACTTAAAAAAATTACATCTGGATCTAAAAAGATATTTGATGCTCTTGGATCTAGAAGAATTCATAGAGTAGAATCAATAAAGCGAATAGAAGCCTTTAGAAGAAGTATTGTTGCTCGAAAAAGGATTAAAAAAGGACAAATTATAAAAATAAATATGCTTGATTTTAAAAGACCAGGTACTGGACTTGAGCCATCAAATCTAAAAAGAATAGTTGGAAAAAGAGTTAAAAGAAATATTCAATTTGATGAGATCCTTAAAGAGGAAGATTTTTAAGCTTATGAAGAAAATAATTTGTGTAATCCCCGCAAGATCTGGGAGTAAAGGTTTAAAGAATAAAAATTTAAAAAAACTAAAAAATTTACCTTTAATTGCTCACACGATAAATCAAGCAAAAAAATCAAAATATATTTCTGATGTATATGTAAGTACAGACTCTATAAAAATTGCGAACATATCAAAACGTTACGGAGCGATTGTTCCATTTTTAAGACCCAAAAAACTCGCTAGGGACAGCTCTATGGTAATGGACTCTTATTTTTATCTAATTGAAAATATAAGAGATAAAAAAAAAATAGATGACTTTGTTGCTTTGTTACCAACTTCACCTTTAAGAAAAACAAAAGATATTAACCAAGCGATTGAGTTATACTATAAAAAAAAAGCTAAAACTCTTATAAGCTGTATTGAAAACCCTAAACCTATAGAGTGGTTACTTAAAAAGAATGCAAAAGGTTTTATTAAACCTTTCAAAAAAACAAATCCTATTCAAAATCGACAAAACTACGAAAAATTATATTTACCAAATGGTTCAATTTACATTTTTAATTACAATACACTTAAAAATACTAAGAACTATTATAACAATAAAACAATTCCTTTTGAAATGTCAAAAGAGAAATCTATTGATATAGATACAATTTATGATTTTAAAGTTGCAGAAAAATTTATTAAATAAAAAAAAATATACAGTTTTTTTAATAGGATTGGGAAAAGTTGGTTATGGTAATTTAAAAAACAAACCATCTTTGAAAAGTCATTATTATTATCTTAAAAGATCTAAAAATTTTTCTTTAAAATATTTATTTGATCTTAATCGTAAGAATTTGAACAAAGTAAAAAATTTTAAAAAAGAAAACAAAATAGAATATTATCGTCAATTAAATAATATAAAAAAAACAGATATTACAGTTATTTCAGTTCCTTCAAACGCAAATTTAGAGGTTATCACACAATTAAAGAAATTTAAAATTCTTAGTGATGTTATAATTTTAGAGAAACCAGTCTCTAATAATTTAAAAATATTTAAAAAAATTGAAAAAATCCTAAAAAATAAAATAATCCTTATTAATTATCAAAGATCGTGGAATGAATTTTATGACAATATATTTAAAGATAAAAAAAACTTAAATATTTACCACATATATAATAATGGTTTTTTAAATAATTGTTCTCATATGATTGCATTGTTAATTAAATATTTTGGAAAATGGATAAGTTATAAATTTTTATTTAAAAATAATTCTGGTCATAGAGATCCAAATTATAATTTGGTATTGTATTTTAAAAATAATAATAAATGTATTTTAAATGGTGTTAATAACTCTAGAGTAAATGTATTTGAAACCTTAATTTACGACGAAAATAAAATCATAGAACTAAAAAGTGGAGCTACAAATTATAATGAGAGAAATCCTAAAAAATTTAAGCATATTAAGAATTATTATCTTTTAAACGAAAAAAATGAAAAAAACCTTCTAATTAATGACAATCCTTATGTTGGAATATTAAGATTGCTTAAAGAAATTAGCAAAAAAAAGGTAAAAACTTTTAAAATGGTTAATTTTCCATCTTTACCTATTGCTAGGAATATAATAACTCTCGCGGACAATTTAAAAAATGATAAAAAAATATAACACTATTGGTAAAGAAGAAATCAACTCAGTTGTGAATGTTTTGAAAAATGGAGAAATTTCAGGATTTGTGGCTGCCGCAATACCTGAGTTTTATGGTGGAGAAGAGGTGAAGAAATTAGAGAGAAATTTTGCAAAAAAATTTAACTCTAAATATGCTTTATCAATAAACTCAGCAACAAGTGGAATTTATTGCATGTTAATGGCTCATGACATTCAACCAGGTGATGAAGTCATAACAAGTCCTTATACTATGCATGCGACTGCCTCTAGTATATTGCAATGTGGGGGAACACCAATTTTTGCAGATATTGAAGAGGATACTTTTGGATTAGATCCCAAATCAGTAGAAAAAAAAATTTCAAAATACACGAAAGGTATTTTAGCTGTTAATATTTTTGGACATTCCTGCGAAATTAATGCTTTAAAAAAAATTGCTAAGAAATATGGTTTATTTTTAATAGAGGATAACTCGCAAGCTCCAGGTGGAAAACTATCGAGGCAGGTATTTACGGGTTCCACTGGCTCTGCATCTGTTTACAGTCTAAATCGCCATAAAATAATACAATGCGGTGAAGGGGGAATAGTTCTAACAAATAATAAAAAAGTTTTTGAAAAGATGGCTTTAGTAAGAAATCACGGCGAAGCTGTTGTGAGATCATTTAAAACAAAAGATATACAAAATACAATCGGTCAAAATTTTAGGTTAACTGAAATACAAGCTGCAATTGCAACCTCTCAATTAAAAAAGTTAGATAGATTAAATTTAGAGAGAATTAAACTCTGTAATCGATTAACGAAAAACTTAAAAAAACTTAAAAAGATAAAAACTCCAGTTGTAAAAAAAAATCATAAACATGTTTATTATTTCTATGTAATGCAAATAGATCCCAAAAATCTTAAATATAAACCGAAGAAGATTGTAGAACTTTTTAGCAAAAATGGTTTTGTTTTAAGACATGGTTACATAAAACCATTATATCACGAACCAATTTTTAAAAAAAAAATTTGTTTTGGTAACAAAGGATATCCCTTTACAATTAACAAAAGAAACAAGCAAATTAACTACAATAATCACAAAGAATGGAAGAATTGTGAAGAGATAAATAGAAAAGTTTTTCTAACAAGTTCTATATATCACCCATATACCTTAAAAGATATGGATAAATTTTCTAAATTATTAGAGAAATGTTTGAAATAAATGATATAAGTGATTTTTTTTTATTCTAATCAAACTGGCACAACACTTTACTTTAAATCTTTAAACAAAAAAAAAAATCAATCCTATTTTTTTTTAAATCAATATAAATTTAATGAATTTAGTAATTTTAAAAATTATAATAAAATTAATAGATTTGAGGAAATAATTTTATTTATTAAAAAATTTAATCCTAAATTTTTTTTTATTTCAGCCACTAAAGATAAAATTGAAAATCAAATAATTCAAAATTCAAAAAAATTTAATTATAACGTAATCAGTATTATTGATTATCCTACTAACTTAAAAATGAGTAAAAGATTTATTTCACCTAAAAAAAATTTATTACCAGAAAAAATTTATGTTCCAGATATTCATACAAAAAAAAAAATGATTGAATTTGGATATCCAAGTAAAAAACTATTTATCTTTAAAAATCCTTATTTAGAGGGAATAAAGAAAATAAAAAAGGGTCTAAATAAAAAAATAAAAATTTTACTTATTGATCAAAATTTTACTGATGTAAATTATTTAAGGTATCTTAAAAAACTTAGAAGTGAATTGATAAAAGTTTTAGATGATAGTGATGTTAATATTAGACAACATCCAGAAAATTTGAAAAAAAAAAAAATAAAAAAAATTTTTGAAAATGAGGTTTTTTTAAAAAAATGTAAATTTTTAGACAATTATTCACATATAATTGGTCATTCATCAACTTTAATGAATATAGCTTTATTAAAGGGTCTCAATGTTTTGTCATTTAACCCTTTTAATAAAAAAGATTTTAATTGCCCACTATTTGAAAGAGGTTTAATAAATGAGGCTAAGAAATTCAAAGATGTAATAAATTTTATAAATTTTAAAAAATAAAGAGTTTATTTATTACCATAAGTCATATTATAAGATTTATTTATATCAAAATTAAGTAATGAAAAAAATACCGCTAATTAAACCATACATAAACATCAAAGAACAAAGTGCGGTAAATCAATGTCTTAAATCTGGCTGGTTATCTTTTAGGGGCAATTATGTTAGAAAATTTGAGAGCAAGTTTAAAAAATTTATAGGAGGAGGTCATGTTTTAACCACCTCAAATGGAACTCATTCAATTGAACTAGCATTATTAGCTCTTGGAGTTAAAAAAAGTGATGAGATAATAATTCCAGATTTTTCATTTGTTGCAACTATCAACGCAGTGCTTAATATTGGTGCAAAACCTGTAATTGTTGATGTAAATATAAAAAATTGGTTAATAGATATAGATAAAATCAAGAAAAATATCTCAAAGAAAACTAGGGCAATCCTGTTTGTTAATACTTATGGAATTGTTAACAATATAAGCCAAATAAAAAAAATAGTTAAAAAGCATAAATTATTCTTAATAGAAGATTGCGCAGAGTCTCTTGGTTCAAAATTTAAGAAAAGGGTTATTGGACTAAGAGGTGATGCCTCAACTTATAGTTTTTTTCCCAATAAAACAATTACTACAGGTGAGGGCGGAATTGTTGTATTTAAAAATAAAAAAATTTATGAAAAAGCAAAAATTTTAAGAAATCAAGGTCGAAAGGAGGATAATATTGATTTTCAAAGTCAATTTAATGGAAGAAATTTTAGAATGAGCAATATTCAAGCGGCAATTGGTTTTGAGCAATTGAACAAAATAAACAAAATCTTATATAAAAAAAAAAGGATATTTAATTATTATTTTCATTGTTTCAAAAAAAACAAAAAATTAAATTGCTTACCTCTAATAAATAATTATGAAAATTCCTACTGGCTTTTTGTTTTGAGATTTGTTGATTTCTCAAAAAAAAAAAGAGATAATTTCATAAAAAAATTACACAAAAAAAATATAGAAACTAGGCCAGGTTTTTTTCCAATAAGTTTAATGAAACCTTTTATTAAATATTCAAAAAAAAAGTGTATTAACTCAATTCAACTTAGTAAAAGCACTTTATGTTTACCTACTTCTTATGATCTTACTCAAAAACAACAAAAATTTGTAACCAGAACTCTTTTAGAATTATTAAATTAAATGAAAAAGTTATTTTTTATAATAGGAGAAGAGAAAATAAAAATTTTCATGTTTTTTGTATTAACACTTTTTTTAGTAATTTTAGAGACAATGAGTATTGCAATAATTTTACCTATTATTACTTTTTTTTTCGAATCTAATTTTTCAAGTACTTTTGGAGTTCTAATAAACAATTTTTTAAGAAGTTTTATTGATTTAAATAATTTAAATTTAATCTTTACTATATTTTTTATAATTTTCTTTTCAAAGAACTTAATTTACTTGTTAGTCAAATGGTGGATTTATAACTATTCAAACAATTTAATTTACAAAACAGAGGTAAAGTTGATTTCTGGTTATATAAGTCAAAATTTAAGCAACATAATTGAGACTAATTCATCAATTAAATTAAGAAACATTAAGCAAGAGACCTCAGGTTTAGTAAAATATTTAAACAGTTATTTTTCATTAATTATTGAGATTATAATAGTTACTTCTTTAGTAATTTTTTTGTTAGCCATAAGTTTAAAATTTACATTAATTTTATTTTTTACTTTAAGCATTGTGTCATTAACATTTTTTTTTCTAGCAAAAAAAATCGTATACAATTGGGGTAAATTAAGAGTTTTTTATAATGGAAAATCTCTTAAAGTAATTATCGAAATTTTTAATTCTATAAAAGAAATAAAAATTTTTGGAGAAGAAACTTTTTTTAAAAAGAAATATAAAGATTTTTCAAAAAAATTATTGAATATAAATACTAAATTTAATACTTTTAATGAAACACCCAGATTATTTGCTGAACTCGTTATTATTTTTTCTTTAACTCTTATCGTAATAATTATGTCTAATTTAGACTTTAATAAATCTGAAATTTTATCCACAGTCACTCTTTTTTCTGTTGTGGGAATTAGAATTATGCCTTCTACATCAAAAATCATAAATTCATTTAACTCATTAAAAAATTGTCAGCCGTCATTAGAGGTAATATTTAATGAACTTAAGGAAAACGAAGAGTTAATAAAATTTAAAGAAGAAAAAAATTATAAATTTAATAAAGATATTATTTTTAGGGATGTAAGTTACAAATATACGGATAAAAAAGATTATATTGTTAGGAATATAGATCTAACAATTAAAAAAGGTGAAACTTTATTTTTGGGTGGTGATAGTGGGTCTGGAAAAACAACATTTATAAATCTTTTAATGGGTCTAATTAATCCTTCTCAAGGACAAATTTTAATTGATGGGAAAAAAAATTTAGAGGATAATTATAATAATCTAAAGATAGGATACATTTCTCAAAATACGCTTCTATTAGATGATACAATAAAAAACAATATTGTTTTTGGGAAAGAAAATGTAAATCATTTTGATAATTATAAAAAAGCAATTAACATTTCAGGTGTAAATAAACTAAATGAAGAAATTAATTTTCCTGATGATATGGATATTGGTGAACAAGGTAATAAAATTTCTGGTGGTCAAAGACAAAGAATAGCTATTGCAAGATCTATATATTTTGATCCAGAAATTTATATCTTTGATGAAGCCACAAATGAGCTAGATGAGGATTCAGAACTTTTAATATTTAAAAGATTAATTTCAACTTTAAAAGATAAGACATTTATATTTATTTCTCATAATAAAAAATTATCACAATTATGCGATAGAACTTTGATAATTAAGAATCAGAAAATACATTAAATGAATAAGAAAATTGAAAATTTATCAAAAGGTCAAACAATATTGAATTTAAAAAAAAAATTAAAAAATTTTATAATTCCAAATTTATTGGTTGTTAAAGTAAAAGACTGGAAAAAAAATAAAAAAAAAGTTTTAAATAAAATAAAAAAAAGATTTATTTTTGATAATTATACTGAAAAACTTGCTGTTAGATCTTCTAGTGATAAAGAAGATGGAAAATTTGAAAGCTCAGCCGGGAAATTTCTTAGTTTTCTTAATATCGACACAAATAATGATAAAGAAATAACTAATTCAATTAATAAAGTAATTAGAAGTTATAGAGAGAAAAAAAATAAAAATTTAACATCCGAGGTTATTATTCAAGAAATGATTCAAAAAACCCTTGTTAGTGGGGTGATTTTTACTCACGAGATTAACAGGGGGTCACCTTATTACGTAATAAATTATGACGATGTATCTGGAAAAACTGACACGGTTACATCTGGAAAAGGCGATAATGCTAATAAGACTTTATATGTATTTAGACATAAAATCTCAGAACTTAAATCCAACCGATTTAAATTACTATTACTAGCAGTAAAAGAATTAGAAAAAGTTTTATCAAGAAATTATTTAGACATAGAATTTGGTATTGATCAGAATTTAAATATATATCTATTTCAAGTAAGAAAAATTACTATTTCACATAATTGGAAAAAATTTAATTTAAATAATCTAAGAAAAAAATTAGATAAAATTAAAATTTCGATTGACAAAGAAATGAAGCCAAAAAAAAATATTTTTGGTAACTCGAATGTTTTTGGACAAATGCCAGATTGGAATCCAGCTGAGATAATTGGTGAATACCCTAAACCAATGTCGTATTCTTTGTACAAAACATTAATCACTAATCAAGTATGGTCTGATGCAAGATCTGAAATGGGATATTTCAAACCAAAACAAAAAAATTTAATGATTAATTTCTGTGGTTATCCCTATATTGATACAAGATTAAGCTTAAACTCTTTTTTGCCAGCTAAATTAAAAAAAGAAACTTGTGAAAAATTAGTTAATTTCTGGATTGAAAAGTTAAAAAAAAATCCTCAACTTCACGATAAAATTGAATTTGATTTAGCCATAACATCTTTTTCATTAGAAATTGAAGATAGAATAGACGAGCTCATAGGAAACTCGATAAGTTTGTCAGAAAGGAATAAATTTAAAGCCGAGATTAAAAGGATTACTTTATTAAATTTGAAACCAAAATATAAGACTAGCATTCAAAACACATTAAAAAAAACTGAACATCTTAAAAAACTACAGGAAAAGTATGATCTTAAAGATAGTCTAAGTAATCTTAAAAAATTAATTAATGATTGTAAAAAATATGGAACTAAACCATTCGCAATTTTAGCTCGTCACGGTTTCATTGCAATATCTTTCTTGAGGTCTTTTGAAAAATTACAAATATTATCTAAAAAAGATGTTTCCAAATTTTTAATGACAATCAAAACAATATCCTCTGATTTTATTCGTGATATTGAAAACTTTAGCCCAAAAAAAAAATCAAATTTTCTAAAAAAGTATGGTCACTTAAGACCTGGAACTTATGATATTTTATCAGAAAAATATTCTGATAGTTTTGAGTTTAGAAAAAAGAAGACCATTAAAAAAATTTACAATGGAAAATTTGTTTTATCAAAAAAGAAAAAAAGCAAATTAGATAGATATATTAAAAATTCAAAAATTCATCTCAGCGCAAATGAGGTGTTAGATTACTGTGAAAAAGCTATAATTGCTAGAGAATATTCTAAATTTATTTTTACAAAAAGTTTAAGTCATATACTAGACAAAATTATCACATTCGGAGATCAAAATAATATTACAAAAAACGATTTAAGTTTTCTTACAATCGACGACATATTGAGGAAATCTTTGAATTTACAAAGATTAGAAAAGATTATAAAAAAAAATAAAAGTTATTATAACCAAAATTATTTCTTAAAATTTCCACAATTAATAACTAAAGCAAACGATGCCTATATTAGTCCATATCAATTTAATAATCCTAATTTTATTACAACCAAAAAAATATATGGAAGAATAAAGTTTATTGACAAAAACTTAATTAAGTCAAATTTAGATGATAAAATCATCCTTATAGAGAGTGCTGATCCAGGATATGATTGGATTTTTACTCATAAGATTAAAGGACTAATTACTAAATATGGAGGAACAAATTCACATATGGCAATAAGGTGTGCAGAGTTTAATTTACCAGCAGCGATAGGTTGTGGTGAAAAATTTTTTGATCAAATTAAAGGTCAAAAGAATATTTTATTAAATTGTTTAGAAAAAAAAATTATAATTCCGAATATTTAAATTAAATGAGTTATAAAAATATAATTGTGATTTCTCTTGGAAATAGTGGTTCCGGAGCAGTTTTTGATTATCTTAAAACCAGAAGTGATATGCATGCTCCTTTTTATGGTGAAGAATTTAGGCTTTTTAATGATCCACAAGGAATCTACTCATTATATTTAAATTTATATAAAAATCCTGGAAATAACATTTACTCATTCTTTTTCGATGAATTTGCGAAATACTTTAGATCACTAAATCAAATTAAAAAAAAAAAAAATGGAAAAAAAGTAAGCATTTTTAATCAAAATTTTATTAAAAAAACAGAGAAATATTTTAAAAAAATAATTCATTTAGAATTCAATGCACTTCCTCAGTTTAAAAGAATTCAATTAAATCTTATCGATAAAATTAGTTATCTTAGTCATTCTAGAATAATGAAAAAATCTATAAATGAACATAATCATTTTAAAGTAAGATTACCAATATCAGAAAAAAATTTTATTGTAGAAACAAAAAATTATCTTTTAAAAGTAACAAGTGGAAAAAAAAATAAGAATATTCTTCTCAATCAATCTATTAATGCTTTGAATATTGATGAACATCAAAAATTTTTTAAAAATTGCAGAGTAATAGTAGTTACTAGAGATCCAAGAAGTATATTTTCAAGTATGAAATCAAGAAATTCTTTTGCTTTTCCTGGTAAAGATGTAAATGTTTTTGTTAATTGGTACAAACATTTTTTTAATAAAATAAATATGAAAAAAAAATCCAACAATATTTTAATTATTAAATACGAAAGATTTTTGGAAAATTTTGAAAAAGAAAAAAAAAGATTATGCAAATTTATTAAAATCAAAGCTAATTTGAAATCTTCTTTCAGTGTAAAAAATTCAAAGAAAAATTTATATAAGGCAAAAAAGATTCTTTCAAAATATGAGTTAAATTTAATTGAAAATCAACTAAAGTCATTTTTACAATGGTGAGAAAATCAAAAAATAAAAAAGTTTTACTCGTTGGAGTTGGACAACATGCAAAAGTTGTTAGCTCAATGATTATTGATGATAACAATTTGAAATTGATCGGTGTGATAGGAACTGGGATAGTAAATAAATACGAGAAAAGTTCAATTTTTTTGAATTATAAAAAAAAAAAGATTAAATATTTAGGAAATTTAGATAATATTAAAAAAATAAAATTTGATCAATTAGCAATTGCTATTGGTGATAATTATTTGAGAGAATTAATTTATAAAAAAATAAAATTATTATTTGGAAAAAAAAAAATTAATTTTGCTAAAATAATCTCTAAAAACTCTAAAATTTCAGATAATGTTGAAATAGGGCCAGGCACAATAATATTAAGTGGATCGATAATTAATTTTAATTCTGTAATAGGGTCTAATTGTTTGATTAATAATTCTGTCTCAATTAATCATGATAATATTATCAAGGATTTTGCAAGTATTGGACCGGGGGTGATTACAGGAGGCAATGTAAAAGTGGGCTTAAATTCTCATATTGGAATTGGGTCAACATTAAAGAATAATATCATTATAGAGGAAAATATAGTCGTTGGTGGTGGCTCCTTTGTGAACAAAAATTGTAAAAAAAATTTTGTTTATTATGGGGTTCCGGCCAAACCCATAAGAAAGAGAAAAAAATCTGAAAAATATTATTAATAATAATTTTGAAATTTCTAATTGCTGTTTAATTTGTGGAGATAAAGGTCAAGAATATTTTAAGAAGAATTTCTCTGAAAACGAATTTAAAAAATTTTTTACAGAATTTTATGGGGATACTAAATATTTAATATTAATAGATTTCTTAATTAATAAAGAATTTATAGTTTTAAAATGTGATAATTGTAATTTTATTTGGCAAAAGTTTAGACCCATTAACGAATTTGCATATATATTGTATGATAAAATTATTGACTCAAATAAAAGCTTTAAAAAAAGTGAGCAAATATTCAAAAATAGAAAAGAAAAATTTAAGATAGAATTCAAATTTATTTTTAATTATTTAGGCCTCAAAAAAATCAATGTTTTAGACTTCGGAGCTGGATGGGGTTCATGGTTAAAAAGTATTAATGATAGTGATGTAAACTCTTATGCTTTAGAAATTTCCAAGATCAGAAAAAAATATTTAAATGATAATAAAATCAATGTTTTAGACTTAAATGAAATAAGTAATTATGCGAATTATTTTGATTTTATAAGGCTGGAGCAAGTGCTAGAACATCTAACCGATTTAGACTCATCTCTCGAATTATTAAAAAAAATCTCAACTAAACATTCTATAATATACGTCTCAGTCCCCAATGGTAATAAGCAAATTTCCAAAAATACAAATATAAAAATAGAAAAAGGACCTATTCAACCTTTAGAACATATTAATTGTTTTTCCAATAAAAGTTTAAAAAAATTATTTTCTAATTATGGTTTTAGGCCATTAAATAAAATGGAATTATCAAAAATATATTTGAACAAATCTTTAAGAAATAATTTCAATTTGAAGATGTATATTAAAAATTTATATGAAAACTCATTTACAACTTCAATCAGATTTAAATTAAAATGAAAATTTGTTACCTAGCTAATACTGCAATTCCCTCTACGAACGCGAGTGCAATTCAAATAGTAAAAACTTGTGAATCTTTTTCTAAATTAAAACACAAGGTATTTTTGATTACAACAAAAGTTTCAAATAAAGAAATATTTAATTTCTATGATGTTCAAACTAAGTTTAAATATCTAAGGCTTAAAAATTTTGTAAAATTTCCTCTAGGGATTAAGTTCTATCTTTTCTCCTTAGTTTCAATATTTAAAAGTTTGAGTTTTAAACCTGATGTGTATATTACAAGAAATTTCTTTACCAGTTTTCTATTGGTCATATTAAGAAAAAAAGTTATCTTCGAAATTCATCATGATATTGATTTAGAATCAAGAATTGTAAGGTATCTTGTTAAAAATACAAAATATCTTAACTCTAAATGTATTCTTAAAATTATTGCTATAAGTAATTTTGTAAAAGAAAATTATATTAAAAAATATTCTATAAATGAAAAAAAATTCATAGTTTTACCTAGTGGATCTTCAATAATTCAAAAGTTTAAATATCCGATTATTAAACAAAAATATAATATTGGTTATTTGGGATCTTTATATAAGTCTAGAGGCCTAGATTTAATGGTTAATTTAGCTAAAATTGACAATAAGAATGATTATCATTTGTATGGTAGTTTGGAAAAAGTTGAAAACTTAAACTCAAAAAGAAATATTAAAAATTTATTTATTAATAACCATATCCCTTATGCAAAAATTCCGGAAGTTCTATCAAAAATGGACTTTTTTTTACTACCCTATACTTCAAATATTACAGTAGCAGGAGATGTTGGTGATATCTCAAAATTTACATCTCCCCTTAAATTATTTGATTACTTGAGCGCTGGTAAAGTAATTTTTTCCTCAGATTTCAAAGTTTTAAAAGAAGTTTTAAAACCAAAAAGGAATGCGATATTTATTAAGAATTTTAGGAATGTCAATTCATGGAAAATGGAAATCAATAAAATGATAAGTCAAAAAGTTAAGATAAGTATAATGTCAAAATATAATTATATTTATAGTAAAAAATTTTCTCATAAGAAAAGAGCTGAAAAAATTCTAAATGAAATTAAATTTATTTATAAGAAATGACTTATAGAACAGTTTTATTTTGGTGTCCGTTTATAAGCAAGGTCGGAACTATAAATGCAGTAATAGAATCAGCAAAGGCACTTAATTCTTCAAATAAATTTAGATGTAAAATAATTAATGTATTTGGTGAATTTGATGATTATTCAAATATTTTTTCAAAAAATCAAATAAAACTAATTAAACTTACTAATTTTAAATTTATAAACTACTTACCTAAAAAAGGTTTTTTTTGGAGCAGATTAAATTATTTGTTAATTATATTTTTGAGCATAGTCCCGCTTTATTTATATCTTAAAAAAAATCAAAATAATATTTTATTTACTTACTTATTAACTTCTTTACCACTTTTCTTGGTAAAATTTTTTAATTTTAAGAATAAAATTATTTTTCGAATATCTGGCAAAATTCATTACACACTCATACGAAAGATGATTTTATCTTATTCTAGGGACAAAATATTTAAAGTTCTAATTCAAACAAAATTTTCTAGAAAAAAATTAATCGAACAAAAAATATATAAAAAAAAACAAATCTTATATTTAGAAGATCCAATAATTGATCTTCAAAAAATAAACAAATTAAAAAAGAAAAAAATTGAAAAAAAATTTTCTAATAAAAAATTTTATGTTGCAATTGGACGTCTTACAAAACAAAAAAATTTTAAATTTTTAATTGACTCAGTCAAAGAAATCTTAATAAAAAAAAAAATTTTTCTTATAATATTGGGTGACGGAGAACAAAAAGACATTTTGTTAAAAATAATAAAAATTAATCAATTAGAAAACAGAATTTTTTTATTGGGTTTTAAGAAAAATATTTATCAATATTTAAGTCGTTCAAGTGGTTTGATATGCACTTCTTTGTGGGAAGAACCTGGATTTGTAATACAAGAGGCTGCAGCATGTAAAAAAATTATCCTTACATCTAATTGTGAAAGCGGTCCAGCTGAATTTTTAAATGGTCGTGAAAATGGTTATATTTTTAAATCAAATGACAAGGAAAGTTTTATTAAAAAATTTAATCTAATGATAAGAGAAAAAGATAAACATTTTAAAAAAATTCAAAATAATTATATAAAATCAAAAAAATATACTAAAAAATATTTTGCAAAAAAAATTTTTGATGAAATACATTTAAGTGAAAACGTTTAAAAATTCTTTTTTATATTTTTTTAGATTATTTTGTGAGTCAAAAATTGTATGATTTAAGCAAATTTTTTTTTTATTTTTAGAAAAAATTTTCTTACTTATTGAAATTTTTTCGAAAATTTTTCTTAGCTGATAGACTGAATTTTTTTTATATAACTCTCCATATTTATAGTATTTAATTATTTCTTTTGGTCCAGTAGGACAGTCTGAGCTTATTATATATTTTCTTTTTATAGCAGCCTCTAATAATACATTGGGGAATCCTTCGTATAACGATGAGAGAATAAAAATATTAGATTTTTCAAAATAAAAATTTTTATTTTTTTGGTCATTTGAAATTTTAATCAATTTTTTCAATTTTTTTCTTTTTATTAAATCAATTAAATTTTTTTTTTCAGGACCTTGACCAATTATTAATAACCTAAATTTATCCTTACACTTTGTAGTTGATAAAGCTTCAATAATTTCTGATTGGTTTTTCTGTTTAACAAGACGACCTATATTAATAAGATTAATGGTTTTTTTTTGAAAAAAATTATTTTTAAAGTTGTTATTTCCCCTTTCTTTTATGATTGGATTATATATCTTTACAGCGTTCAGGTTAAAAAATTTCTTAAATTTTTTTTTGAATTCTTCTCCGTTTACGATAATTAAATCACTTTTAGATAGGAGAAATCTAAATATTTTTTTTTTAAAATAGTTTTCTGACCAACCCTCAGGAGACACATTTGATCTTATAATAATTTTTCTCTTTAAAATGATAGCAACAATCAAAGCATAAAAATTTCCTTGAAAAGAAAATATTGATGCTTGTGGGTTATTTAAGCATTTTATAAACAACTTGCACATGCAATAAATAAATTTCATCCTTCTTGATAAAAATGAAATTTTTAATTCTACAAAATTTATTCTAATATTTTTGTTTAGATTTTTTTTTAAAAATTTAGATTTTTTAAAAGTTATTAATAAAAAATTAAAGTATTTAAGTTGATTTGCAATATAATTTGAAATAATTAAAAAGTTTTTCTCTACTCCTCCCAATTCAAATAACGGAAAAAAAAAAATTATTTGATTTTTTTTATTTGATTTCATATAAATTATAGGTGTCTAGTGTCTCAGTAATCATTCCTTATAAAGATAACATAAAATATCTTTTTTTAACTTTAAGATCTATTTTAAATCAAACTTATAAAAATTTTTCAATAGTTATTATTTATGATGACGAAAATAGACAAGACTTAACAAAGATTAGAAAATTTGTTTATCAAAAAGATATAAAAACAAAAATAAAAATTATACTAAATCGTAAAAATATTGGTGCTGGAAAATCCAGAAATATTGGAATTAAATATAGTAAATCAAGATACTTAGCATTTATCGATAGTGATGATCTATGGGCTAAAAATAAATTAGAATTACAAATTAAATTCATGATAAAAAAAAAGGTGCCAATTTCACACACTTCTTTTTTTTTAATTAACGAAAAAGGAAAAAAAATATCTTCTCGTATTGCAAAACAAAATTTATTTTATAGTGATCTAGTTAATTCCTGTGACATAGGACTTTCAACTGTGATGGTAAAAACAGAATTTTTAAAGAAGAATAATTTAAAATTCTCTTCTTTAAGCACAAAAGAGGACTACGTCTTATGGTTAAGATTAATAAAAAAAGTAAAGATAATCAGAGGTTTTAACAAAAAACTAACTTACTATAGAAAAAGACAAAATTCTCTCTCATCTAATCTGATAATTAGTTTTGTGAATGGATTTAAAGTTTATAGAAATTATTTGAAATTTGGAGTTTTAGAGTCTCTTTTTAGATTAATAATTTTAGCAATTTACTCAGTAAAAAAAAATTTTTAACAATTTCTTACAGTATAATTAATTAATAAATTTTTTTATAATCAATTTATGAGTATCTTTACAGTTAAACAATTTTGGTCTAAGGATTAAATTATATTCGTAAATTCTATATAGTTTATAAATGAAAAAAATATTAATTACAGGATGTGCAGGTTTTATTGGTTTTCACCTAACAAAAAATTTTTTAGAAAAAAACTTTAAAATTATTGGAATAGATTCTTTAAATAATTATTATTCTAAAAATTTAAAGATGAAAAGATTAAATATATTAAGACGTTTTAAAAATTTTGACTTTAAAAAAATTGATCTTAAAAATTATGATAAAGTTAAGAGCTTTTTAAACAGAAAAGAAATTGATCTAATCATTCATCTTGCAGCTCAACCAGGAGTACGAGTTTCTTTTATGAAACCTTTTAATACTCTCCAGCAAAACATTTCAACTTTCTCTAATATAATTGAGATTGCAAGAATTAAGAAAGTTAAAAAATTTATATATGCATCCTCTAGTTCAGTCTATGGAGATACCAAAATTTATCCCTTTGTCGAAAATGATAAAGAAAATAAACCGATATCTGTTTATGGCTCTACAAAATTATCGAATGAAATTATTGCCTCAAGTTATTCAAAAAATTTTCAAATTAGTTGTGTCGGTTTGAGATTTTTTACTGTTTATGGTCCTTATGGAAGACCAGATATGGCGTATTATAGTTTTTTAAATAATCTAAAAAAGAACATTCCGATTAATGTTTTTAATAGAGGTATTATGAAAAGAGATTTTACATATATAGATGATGTCATAGAGGCAATTATTAAAGTAAGTAAGACGAACATCAAGAATAATCATGTGATTTTAAATATTGGAAAAGGAAAACCAGATAAATTGATGGATTTAATTGAATTATTACAAAAAAATTACGGAAAAAAATTTAAAATAAATTTTAAAAATAAAATACCTCAAGGTGATATAAAAAAGACATTTTCTAACATTTCTATGGCTAAAAAATTGATTAATTTTAAACCAAAAATAAATTTAAATAACGGAATTAGAAAATTTGTAGATTGGTATAAAAATTTTTATGAAATTAGATGATAAATTGATATCAATAAAAATCGTTGAAATTTTTATAATTATTTTCCCAATTACTTTGTTATTCAGTAATATAGTAGCAGAAATTTTAATTTTACTTCTTATCATTTTTTATCTTTTAAAAGTAAAATTAAAAGTTTTTTATTCAGATTTAAAAAAACCAATAATTTTATTTTTGATAATTTTTTGGTTATATTTAATACTGAATACTGTTATCAATATTGATAACAAACCAAGTTTAGAAAGAGCCATCTTCTTTATAAGATTTCCATTATTAATTTTAAGTTTAAATTATGTAATTAATACTCTTAATATAGATTTAAAAAGAATCTTTTATTTTTGGTTCTTTATATTTATTGTAGTTTGTATTGATTTATATATTCAATATTTTACTCATTCAAATGTCTTAGGCTATCAAGCAATCCAGCAAGGATCAGTTTATAGACTTGGTGGCTTCATGAATGATGAGCTAAAAATATCAAATTTAATTTACCATTTTGGAGCTTTAATTTTTTCATTTTATTTTTGTAAAAAATCTTTCCTAAATATTAATTCAACTCTTTTAAGTTTAATCTTTTTAATCTTTATCACTATATCAATATTTCTCACAGCAGAGAGAGCTAACTTTATTACAGTTTGTTTATTCATTTCCTTATTAATTATTTTTTTAGCATTTAAAAATAAGAAAATTTTTTTAATTTATTTTTCGGTATTTATAATTTTATTGTCTCTAGGAATTATAACAAAAAATAATCATTCAAAAAGAATGATTAATGATTTAGTAAATAAAGTTCAATTATTTGACATAAATAATGATGAAAATTTTTTAAAAAAAAATTCTCATTATTTTGCACACTATTCTGCAGCTTATCAATTATTTGAAAGAAATATTTTTTTTGGGGTTGGATTGAAAAATTTCAGAAAATTTTGTGATGATAAAAGTTTGGATGAGAAAATTCACAAAAATTGGCATAGTAGAAAATGCGCAACTCATCCTCATAATTTCTATTTTGAAATGTTATCAGAAATTGGTTTTATCGGTTTTATTTTGATTTCGAGTTTCTTTATTTTTTCCTTTTATAAATTTTTCAATCTTTATTCAAAAAAAGACAATTCTTTTTTACTTTTAAAAACTTTTATTTTATTTGTTTATTTTATCCCTTTTTTACCTAAAGGGAGCTTTTTCTCAAATTGGAATGCAATGATATTCTGGTTTGTTTTTTCATTTATTTACTCAAGTTACCTGAAATTGTTAAAAAAAAAAAATTAATTTATATTTATTTTAGAATAAATTATTACTAGAAAAATTATATGATATAAAATATGAGATATTTAAATGACATCTGTCTATATATTTTTTTTAATAGCAATAATTTACCTTACAGTTTTAAATAGCTTACTACAAAAAACTAATTTTTGTTTAGATCAAGTTTCACCTAACGAAAAACATAAAATATTAGCTAGTTTTAAAAAAGGAATTCCTTTATCAGGATCTTTTTTCTTCTTACCTGTTTTTTTTTATCTCTTTTTTTTTGATAATACTTTGTTTTTTTCAACTTGTTTATTATTTTTTTCTTTAGGTCTTTTGTCTGATACCAAAACAATATCATCTCCAAAAAATAGATTCTTGTTACAAATAATTATTTTAACAATTTATATTTCTTTTCAAGAAAGCCTGGTTTTAGATTTAAGAATTAACTTTTTGAACATAATTATGGAAAGTGACTTTTTTAGAATATTAATTTTATCTTTTTTTTTATTAGTATTGATTAATGGGTATAATTTTATAGATGGTGTTAATAACCTGTGTTCATTAAATTTTTTAATAGTTTTATTTTTTTTATATTTATTGGGCAGTGATTTAAATGATTATTTATTTTTGTATAAAATCAAGATATTAATTATTTTTTTAATAGTTTTTATTTCTTTGAATTTTTTTGGGAAAAATTTTTTAGGGGACGGTGGGGTATATGGAATTAGCTTTTTGATTGGTATATTATCAATTGACACATCCACATTATCAGAAAAAATTTCACCATATTTTATCGCAAATTTATTGTGGTATCCTGCTTTTGAAAATTTATTTAGCATTGTTAGAAGATCATTTTATAAAAAAAAAAATTATTTAGCTGATAATTTTCATTTTCATCAATTAATATTTAAGTTTTTTATAAAATATAGAATATTCCAAAAAAGGAAATATTTATTAAGTTCGTTCACTGGTATTTGTATTAATTTTTATTTAACAATTATTTATTTAATTGGATATCAATTCTATTCAAAAACAAATGTTCAAGTTATACTTATATTAAGTAGTATAGTTATTTATATTATTCTATATATTTTGTTATTGAAAAAAATCCGATAGATATATAAAAATCTCTAAACTTTATTAGCTAATAAAATGCGAAATATTATAATTGTAACTGGCGGCGCTGGTTTTGTAGGAGCGAATTTAATTAAAAAATTAATAAATAAAACTCAATATAAAATTATAAGTATTGATAATTATTCATCAGGAGTGAAAGAAAATCATGTTAATAGTAAAAGAATAAAGTATATTAAATCTGATACAGCTCAAATAGCTAAGACGTTAAATTTATATAAAAAAAGAATTCATTCAATTTTTCACTTTGGAGAATTTGCACGCATATATCAAAGTTTTTTGAAAATGGAAGAATGTATTAAATCAAATACAATTGGCTCTCATGCCGTTTTTAATTTCTGTCTAGCAAATAAGATTAAACTTGTTTATTCAGCAACATCTGCAACCATAGGAAATAAAGGACATGATAAAAATTTATCACCCTATGCTTTCACTAAAGCAAAAAATCTAGAAATGTTAGAAAATTTGAAAAATTGGTTTAATTTTAAGTATGAGATATTATATTTCTATAATGTTTATGGCCCAAAACAGATCGGTGTGGGTGACATGGCAACAGTAATAGGGATTTTTGAATATCAATATAGAAAAAAAATGCCACTGACAGTGGTTAGGCCTGGTTCACAATCAAGAAGATTTACTCATATTGACGATACTGTTGATGCATGTTTTTATGCTTGGAAAAAAAATAAATGTAGACATTACAGTATCTCTAATAAAAATATTCATTCAATTTTAGAAGTCGCAGAAATGTTTAAAACAAAAATAAAATTTTTACCTGCTAGAAAAGGGGAAAGATTTGCCTCAGCTTTAACAAATATGAATTTATCCAATAAAGTTTATAAGTTATTTGGAAAAATACA
>CESW01084361.1_pt1 | contig 35560 bp, 33 predicted proteins | sample 531171 | NCBI WGS metagenome assembly CESW01 (sample SAMEA2621859, study PRJEB7988) | marine metagenome | biome: marine biome (ENVO:00000447); feature: surface water layer (ENVO:00002042); material: "saline water (ENVO:00002010), including plankton (ENVO:xxxxxxxx)" | depth 5 m
GCTTATCTAACACACGCAATTGCTGCTAAAGGTGATCAAGCTGTAATACTTGATAACATTACAAAGCTAGAAATTCAAGGTGCATACGAAGGTACTTACACAGATGTAACTATTAACATGCAATCTTCGGCTCCAACAATTAGTGGATATTCTTCAAGTGCGTTTACTGGAGATATTACTACTGAATATAATGACTTCACTTCAGCCTTAGCTTACGCAGGTTATTACGTATACCTTTACAATGAGGAAGATAACATAGCTGAAGGACAGTACATAACAAACGAGATCGTTTCACACTATTTCCCAACTACATTTGCTAACAATTCATTTGCTGATACTGCTTTAGCAACTGGTGAGGGTGTATCTATTACGGTTGATGGAACTTCTATTGGTTTACTTAAAGGTTCTACATTGGATACAGATGGTGATGGTTCTGAGGATGATACTGTTTCAACAATTACAAACCTTGTAAATGGTATTAACAATAGAGCTAGTAGTTCTTGGGCTACAACATTTACTCTCGATGGAGTTGATGTAATTGCTGCAAGAGACTCTTTCAAAAGAGCATTTTATACTATTACATTTGTGAGTTCTACTGGAGGAACTGCTACTGCGGGAAGTGTTTCTGCTGCTGGTACTCTTAGAGTAGAATTTGGAGATCAGGATGATGATTCAACCGATCTAGACATAGATGTAAGTTTAGCTGCAAATGATACTGAGTCAATAGTTGCTAACAAGATAATGACTGCTATTAATGGAACTGATGAGTATACTGCTACTACTGTTACTTCAAATGGAAATAATACTTTCTTTGTACAATCTATAGTAGCTGGGTATAGTACAATTGATGTTTCTCCACTTGCTCCAGGATTTAACAATGGTTCATTCCCGAGCATTGTTTATGATTTAGACGGTTCTACAGTGTCTATGGTTAAAGGTGATACTGCATTCGATCTAGATGAAGCAAGAAATGATGGATTATTCCAACTTCCAACTGTTGCACCAACTATGATCAACGGTATGAGAGTTTCAATTAAAAATACTGGAAATATTGCGTTTGCAAGTGCTCCAACAGTTACGGGTACTGTAGTTTCTGGTACAGCTTTAACTAAGATTACTGGAGACACACCTAATGGTGAGTTAAATGACTTTGATAGAGGTCTAAATACTCCAACAGGTTCAAAAGACGGTGATTTAGATGTTGCTGGTGAGATGATTTATACTTACACAGCTGCATTCTCTGATATTAACCCAGGGGGTAGTGTTACTGCTACTAAGCTTACCAATAGACTTGGTTGGTAATATTTAAACAACCTATTTTATTTAAATTAAGCCTCTCTTTTGAGAGGCTTTTTTTTATATTGTAGTGTGAAATTAATTGCCAAATTATATTTAATATTCTTATCTCTTACTCCTTACGCACCTTCATTTAATACTATTGATAATAATGCAGCTGAGTGGTTTTATTTGAGCTTATTAAATCTTGTTTTTTTGGTTCTACTTATTTATTACAGAAAGTCCAAGATATTTCAAATTAAAAGTAAAATATTCCTTTCTTTTCTTTTATTTTTTGTATTAGCTTTTATATCTAGTTTTTTTGCGTTGAATCAAACGGAGTCTTTTGTGAGACTTTCAGACATAGGTGTGGTTTTAATCTCGCTTTATTTAATTTATTTTTTTATTAAAAATGATTCTATTTCTCTTAAATTTCTCATACTGTTGCTTAGCTTTACTCTAATTATTGACATATCAGGAACTTTATACAATTACATATATTTCTTTAGTGATAGGCTTTATGATTTTAATAATGCGATGGCAATTAAGGGCTTTTACTCAAACAAGAACATCACTGCGGTTGCTATTGGATTAAAAATTCCCATTTTACTCTATTTATTTAATTATTACAATAAAAAAATTATAAAATTTTTTCTGGTACTTGTGGCTTCAACATCCTTCATTACCCTTTATTTATTAAGTGCAAGAGCATTGTTCTTATCATATATCATATCAATATCAATTGTGTTTTTTTTAATTCTTTACAGGACTATTAAGTATGATGAAAGTTTTTTTAGTTCATTTAAACCCATTATTCCCTTATTTATTTCTATTGTAATAGGATATTTAGTATTCAATAATTTAAATACAGCAGAAAACTTAGATATTGATTCCAGATTTGATACTGTTGTGAAAGGAGTCGATGATGAGTCAATTAATCAGAGAGTTACATTTTATAGTCATGCTATTGAATCTATATCTAATAATTTTTTCTTTGGAGTAGGTATAGGAAATTGGAAGATATATTCAGTAAAGTATTGGGCTAATGAAATGCCTAGCTATGTAGTACCAAAACATGTACATAATGATTTATTAGAAATATTTGCAGAGACAGGTTTTTTTGGTTTTACTGCATATTTTCTTTTTTTCCTATTTATAATAATTAAGCTAACAAGTATACTAGTTAATACTCTCAATTTTAATCAGCCTCTTTTAAATAGTTTGATTCTTATCCCTTTTATTGTTTTATTAATTGACACAAATTTAAATTTTCCCCTTGATCGACCTGCTATCCAGGCATATTTTATTATCTGTATTGCTGTTTTAGAGACATTTATTCAAGAAAATATAAATGAAAAATAATAAAACTATTCTAATATTAATTTTTATTTTGAGTGCACTCGCAAGTCTTTCGCAGTTCAAAAGATTTAATTCATCACAACAACAATATGAGATGTGGTTTGATTTAGAACAGGATATATTTTCAAGATCAGTTGAGTTTGTAGAAAAAATTGAAAATAATTACCCCAATTTAACATATATTGGCGTCCCTTTAAGTGCTTTGAAAGGATCCTATTATGAAGCCCTTGATTCTATAGATCTTGCAAAAAAACTATTTTATAAATCTATGATTGACAATCCTTTTTTAATGTACGGAGAACAAAGAATGTCTGAATTATATTATAATATAAATCAAATGGATAGTATGACGTACTATGCAAATAAGGCTATAAAAGGATTGCCAAATAATGCTAAGCACTTCTACTTAAAAATATTAAGTCTAAAATATGAACAAAAGGGTGATTCTATGATTTACTATTTTAATAAAATCGATGAGAAGGTTAAAAGCAGAGATGATGCTTTATGGAGAATTGTTTTAGCAGGTATATATCAGGATGATAAAGTTAAAATAGATGATGCCAAAGATCTAGCTATCAAATCAAAAAAAGTATTTCCATATGACAAAGAAATAAATCTAATTGCAGAGTGGATTTTATATTCAAGAGAAATTGCTAATAATAGTCTGATAAAATATAATAAAATAATGAAAATGGAAGATTCATATGTTAGTTACAAGGATAGTATTTTTTCAGAAATTATAAAACTTGTACCAACAAATCAAAAATATTTAGAAAATTATATTGCTTTTTTAATTAGAACTAGAAATAATACAAAAGCAAAAGAAACCTTTAAGAATCTATCAAATAATTTTTCTAAAATAAACCCGATACTTGTAAACGCAATGAATCAAATTGATGAAAGAAATGAAGACTAAGATATTAATCTTTGCTTTTTTCGGTTTATCTGTTTTTTTTGTTTATGCAAATTATAAAAAACTCCTATCTAGTCAACTCCAGGTAATTTTTCATAAAGATTTAGTAGATGGATCATACTCTTTTAATATTGATCAATTAAAAGAATATGATTTAGATTTTCCATCATTATCATTTAATATGATACCAATAGAAACCTATTTAGCAAGATATTATTTAAATCAAAAAAAATATGAAGATGCGTTAAATAATATTAATGCTGCAATAGAGAAAAACCCATTTTCAGTATATTCATTTTATCTAAAGGCAAGGATCTATTTAGATTTTGGTCACCAAAAAAAGGCATTGAATTATCTAGAAAAATCATATTTATTGTCAAATTCTACTGATTATGTAGCTGCACTTTATTACACATTGCTTTCAGAGAATCAGAATTATAAAAAACTTTTCTCAAATTATATAAATGTAGAAAACAGCTTAAATAAGAATATTTGGTTTTACTATCTTAATGCAATAAATTCTGTAGACACCAAATCTTATGATTCATTAATTTTAAAAATTAACAACAGATATAATTATCTTAATGAGAAAAATAAACTAAAAAATTAATTGAACAAAAATTAAAAATAAAAAACTACTTAAAATTATTAAAAGAGTTGATTTCCAATGACTTTGAGTCTTGTTAATAATTAAATGGTGGATATGATTTTTATCTGCTTTAAAAGGAGACATACCCTTTGATAATCTTAAAAAGAAAACTCTAACAATGTCTACTATAGGATAAAAAAGAATTGAAATAACAAAGAGTATTTTATGCAAATCAAATTCTGGTTTTATTATATAATTATTACTTAAAATGTAAATTACATAAACACTTACTAAAGTTCCCAAAAAAAGAGATCCAGAATCACCTAAAAAAACTTTCTTTTTTGTTGAAAAATTAAAATAATAAAGAGGAATTAATGATGATATTGTTATTATTGAGAGGTACAAAAAATCTGATTGAGTTAAAGAAAACATCTCAAATAATGACATAAATAATATAATAATTGAAATTGCTAGCCCATCTATTCCGTCTATAAAATTGATTGAATTTATTATTGCTACTATAAAAAAGATAGTAATCATCTGTGCAATTATTCTATTTAACTCATAAATTCCAAGTATACCATGCAGGTTATCAATTATTAGTCCATTGTCAATAATTATTTTTGCAGCTATAATTTGGAATATAAACTTAAGTTTGAAATCAAGGTTATAAATATCATCATAGAGTCCCACACAAAGCATCAGAGAAATTGGAACAAATAATGAGTAATCAAAAATCTCAATAGAATTTATATAACAATAAACAGATATTAAAAAAAGAGACATGAAAACAGCTAATCCTCCAGATCTTGTTGCTGTTGAGTTATGAGAAGATCTATCATTTATTATGTCAACTATATTCTTTCTAAGAAAGAAACTATAAAAAAAAAGAATAAATACAATACTCAAAATAACACTTGAGATGATAATTGAAAAACTATTCATTTACAGTTTAATAATATATAAAGTTAATTAAATATTTTGTTATTTTCTATTAATTAAGTACTTTTGTTACTTAATATTAAATATGTTAGGTGAGTTAATAACATCCAAAACAAGATTAAGACTTCTTGTAAAATTCTTTGTATCACAGGCTAACAAAGGGTACTTAAATGGTTTGGCTTCTGAGATGGGGGAATCTACTAACTCAATAAGAAAGGAATTAAACCATCTCTATGACGCTGGATATCTAAAAAAAAATAAAATAAATAATAAAGTTGAGTACAATGTTAATACGAATCATCCTCTTTACGAAACATTAAAAAATGTCGTTTATAAGCACCTTGGGTTAGAAGATATAGTTGACACTGTTTTAGAGAGAATGGGTGATGTTGAGCAGATATTAATAACAGGTGATTATGCTAAAGGAATTGATTCAGGGAATATTGAAGTTATTATAGTTGGTAGTGAAATTAATCTTAAATACATTTCACAACTTGAGGATAAAATAGAAAGGTTGATTTCAAGACGAGTTAGTTTTTTTCTTACTTCAAGACCACCTATTCAAAAAAATTCAATAACAATTTATTCAAAACAAAAATGAATTATTTAACAAAAGAAGAAAAACCATGGGGTCGATATTTTGTTATTCAAGAAGAGACTTACTATAAACTTAAAAGAATTGAGGTTGAATCAGGTCAGAGATTATCTTATCAATATCATGATAAAAGATCTGAAACATGGATAGTAATAGCAGGCACTGCGTCAGTTACTATTGATGATAACTCTAAAGATTATTATGAGGGTGATACAGTTATAATTCCTTTGAGAGCTAAGCATAGAGTAGAAAATAAAACCAATTCTCTACTTATAATTATAGAGGTTCAAACTGGATCATATTTCGGTGAGGATGATATAGTTCGATTAGATGATGATTATAATAGAGACTAAATGAAAAAAAAGGCAATAATTGTTTCGGGCTATTTTAACCCACTTCACAAGGGTCATATTGAATATTTTCATAATGCAAAAAAATTTGGAGATAAATTATTTGTCATTGTAAATAATGATATTCAAAGGAAACTAAAAGGTTCTAAAGAATTTATGATGCAGGAGGAAAGAGTATCAATTATTAATGAATTAAAAATAGTTGATTCTGTATTCTTATCAGTAGATAATGATCGAACAGTTGTAAAATCAATTAGAGTAATTTATAACCTAAACAATACTCTATACGATCTGTATTTCGCAAATGGTGGTGATCAGATTAATTCAAATATTCCAGAATCTGAAGTTTGTAAAAAACTTGGTATTAAATTGATTGATGGGCTTGGAGAAAAAATTCAATCGTCATCTTGGTTATTAAAATAATTTAAATGAAAATAAAAAATATTTGTTGTATTGGTGCAGGTTACGTTGGAGGGCCAACTATGGCTGTGATAGCAATTAAATGCCCTGATATAAGAGTTACGGTTGTTGATATAGATAAAGAGAAAATTGATCTTTGGAATAGTAAAGACATAAACGATATACCTGTTTATGAGCCTGGATTAGGAGAAATAGTTAAAAAGACAAGAGACAAGAACCTTTTTTTCTCAAATGATATTGATGGTGCAATTAAAAATTCTGAAATGATTTTTTTGGCAGTCAACACTCCAACAAAAGTTAGTGGTAAAGGAGCAGGTATGGCAAGTGATTTAACTTTTGTTGAAAAAAGTGCAAGAAAAATTGCATCAATTGCTAACTCACATAAAATTGTTATTGAAAAATCTACATTACCTGTTAGAACTGCTGAAAAAATTATAGACATATTTAGCAAGTCAAAAAACAAATTTTCTTTTGATGTACTTTCTAATCCAGAATTTCTTGCTGAGGGTACGGCTATTAAAGACTTATATAAATCTGATAGAGTATTGATTGGTGGTCAACAGACAAAGTCAGGGCAAAATGCTATTCAATCTCTAGTTAACATATATAAAAAATGGATACCCGAAGATAAAATCCTTACTGTCAATGTTTGGTCTGCAGAACTATCTAAGCTAGCATCTAATGCAATGTTGGCACAAAGAATTTCATCAATAAATAGCTTCTCTGCTCTATGTGATGCAACAGGAGCAAAAATTGATGAAGTATCAAATGCTATCGGACGTGACAAAAGAATTGGAGATAAGTTTTTAAAAGTTTCTCCAGGTTTTGGCGGTAGTTGTTTCCAAAAGGATATTTTAAATCTAGTTTATTTATGTCAATACTATGGATTGGAAGAGGTAGCAGACTACTGGATTCAAGTTCTTAAAATTAATGATTATCAAAGATTAAGATTAACAAATATAATTGACTCTTATATATTAGAAAATAAACTTAAAAAAACCATATCAATTCTTGGTTGGGCATTTAAGGCAAATACAAATGACAGTAGAGAGTCATCATCAATTTATATTTCATATAATTTGATAGAAAGGGGATATAAATTAAAAATATATGATCCGAAAGTATCTAAAGATAAAATTTTGAAGGATTTATTTAATCTTAATATAATTCGTAAAAAATTAAACAATGATGATTTAGTAAGTAGAATTAAAATTTATTCTTCTGTTAATGAGATAATTGAGGACTCAAACATTCATGTTGTTTTAACTGAATGGGAAGAGTTCAAAGTACTAAATGATATGTCAAAAAATATAACAGTATTTGATTTTAGAAACTATTTAAAAGAAAGAAAAAATATTATTAAACTTTAATTATTATGAAAAAAGTTGCTTTAATAACAGGAATAACAGGTCAAGATGGAGCATATCTTACAGAATTTTTGTTAAAGAAAAAATATGTAGTTCATGGAGTAAAAAGAAGATCATCAAGTTTTAATACCGATAGAATTGATCATTTATTTAATGACAAATCAATAAGAAATAAATCATTGTTTCTTCATTATGGTGATATGACAGATTCTTTGAATCTAATTAATTTAATTAAGGAGATAAATCCTGATGAAATTTATAACCTTGCAGCAATGAGTCACGTACATGTATCATTTCAAACTCCTGAATATACTGCAAATGTAGATGGTCTTGGTACTTTGAGAATTCTTGAAGCTATTAGAACATTGAACCTAACAAAAAAGATAAAAATATATCAAGCTTCAACTTCTGAGTTGTATGGAAAAGTAACAGAAATTCCACAAAGAGAAACAACCCAATTTTATCCAAGAAGTCCTTATGGAGTTGCAAAGCTTTACGCTTATTGGATTACAAAAAACTATAGGGAAGCATATAATATGTTTGCTTCAAATGGAATACTATTTAATCATGAATCTCCTATTAGAGGAGAAACATTTGTAACTAGAAAAATTACTCGAACTATTTCAAGAATGATCTATGGGCTAGAGGATTGTCTATACATTGGTAACTTAGATGCTAAAAGAGATTGGGGGCATGCCAAAGATTATGTTAAAGCAATGTGGATGATTCTTCAACATAACAAACCAGATGACTGGGTAATATCAAGTGGAAGAAATATGTCAGTAAGAGATTTTATTTTGACTGCTTTTAACAAAATTGGTATAACGTTAGAATTCAAAAATTCTGGCAAAAATGAAATTGGTATTATCTCTAAATCATCAGTTAAAACAAATTTTCTTAAGATTAATGATGTTGTTGTTAGAGTACATCCAAGGTATTATAGGCCAACCGAGGTTGATGAATTACTTGGAGATTCAACTAAAGTTAAAAAACTTCTTGGCTGGGAACCAAAAATTAAATTTGAAGAGTTAGTGGATGAAATGATATCAAAAGATATTGAGCTAGCAAAAAAGGAAAAGTTATTACTAGATAAAGGATATAAACAATTTAAAAGTGCAGACGAGTTTTAAAAAGATATTAGTACTTGGATCATCAGGATTTGTTGGAAAAAATTTTCAAAAGTCAATTAAAGCTGAGGATAAAAAAATATTTTTATTCCCATCTCGTAAAGATCTTAATCTTCTTGATAAATCTTCAATTTTAATATATTTAAAAAAACATAAACCTGACCTTGTTATAAATTTTGCTGGTAAAGTTGGGGGAATCATGTCCAACTACTCTAATAATTATCATTACTTAGTTGATAATTTTTATCTAAATATTAATTTAATAACATCTTTGAAGGAGTCGAATATTAAAAATTTAATTAATGTATCTAGTTCTTGTATCTACCCTTTTGATATTAATTACAAGATAAAAGAGTCGAAAATACTTTCTGGCAAATTAGAACCAACTAATGAAGGTTATGCATTAGCAAAAATTTCTTCCCTAAAAGCATGTGAATACATATCTAAAGCCAATTCAGATTTTTACTACAAAACTATTATTCCATGTAATCTATATGGACCCTATGATAAATTTGATGAAAATCTGTCTCATATGATTCCAGGTGTTATTAAAAGAGTTTCAGATGCAAAAAAAAAGAATCAAAAAACAATTTCAATATGGGGAGATGGAAAATCAAGAAGAGAATTTATGTTTATTGGCGACTTTATTGATTTTATCTTATTCGCAATTCCGAGATTTTTTGATTTACCACAAAACTTAAATGTTGGATTAGGTAAAGACTATTCAATTTATGAATATTATAAGAGGATAACTGAGCTTATGGACTTTGATTGCTTATTTGATTATGACTTAACTAAACCAACAGGAATGCGAAGAAAATTAATTGATAACAAAATGCTTAAAGCACTTGAATGGAAACCTAAATTTTCATTAAATCATGGATTAAAGATTACAATAAATTATTACAATGAAATCAAAAACTAAATACAGTCTAAGTAAATCAACTTGGGATAAACAAGAACTTGATGCCATTAATCAAGTTGTTAAAAGTGGAAATTTTACAATGGGAGCTAATGTTAAAAAGTTTGAAGAAAAATTTGCTAAATATTTTAATTCAAATTATGCGGTAATGGTTAACTCTGGGTCATCTGCAAACCTGTTAGGGATTGCTTCACTTTTTTATAAAAAGTCTAATCCTTTGATGCCCGGAGATGAAGTAATTGTTCCCGCTGTATCATGGTCAACAACATACTCACCACTTCAACAGTATGGACTTAAATTAAAATTTGTAGATGTAGATATTGAAACCTTAAACTTTGATATAAAAAAATTAAAGCAGGCTGTTTCAAGTAAAACCAGAATAATATTGGCAGTTAATTTATTAGGTAATCCAAATGAATTCAATGAAATAAAAAAAATAATAAATCGTAAAGACATAATATTATTTGAAGATAACTGTGAATCAATGGGTGCAAAATTTGATGATGAATATGCTGGTTCAATAGGTGACATTGGAACCTTTTCTATGTTTTATTCCCACCATATATGCACGATGGAAGGGGGTATGATATTAACAAATGAAATTGAGCTATATCATATAATGCTATCTTTAAGAGCTCACGGATGGACAAGAGATCTTCCAATGAATAATTCAATTATCAGAAAAGAGACTGATGACTTTAAGGAATCATTTAAATTTATTCTTCCAGGATATAATCTTAGACCTCTAGAAATGTCTGCAGCTATTGGAATTAAGCAGTTAGATAAATTAGAAAAATTTGTTCTAACAAGAAGATCTAATGCCAGCATATTTAAAACTTTATTTGATTCTATGGATGGAGTTTCTATTCAAAAAGAAACAGGTTATAGTAGTTGGTTTGGTTTTTCAATCATTCTTGATGACAATTATGATAGAAAAATGATTTTAGAGCAACTTAAAAAAAATTATATTGAGACCAGGCCAATTGTATCAGGAAATATATTGAATAACCCTATGTTAAAATATTTTAACTATGAAATTTCAGGTAACATAATTAATGCAGAAAAAATATCAAATTATGGATTCTTTGTTGGAAATAATCATCATGATTTGACTGAAGAGCTAAACAATTTTAAAAAAATATTATATGAAAGTTTACATTAGTCTTATAGGAGATATTCTTCATGCTGGTCATGTGAGATTAATTAAAGAAGGTTCAAAGTATGGTAAGGTCATAATCGGTCTTCTCACAAAAGAAGCTTGCGCAGAGCTTGATGATATACCTATTATCAATTTTAATAAAAGGAGAGAGGTAATTAGTAGCCTATCCAATGTATCAAAAATTATTAAGCAAGACACAGCTAGTTATCTAAAAAACCTGAATCATGTAAAACCTGATTATGTAGTTCATGGTGATGATTGGAAGAATACATATCAAAAAAAATATAGGAAAGAAGTAATTGAATATTGTAAAAATAATAAGGCAAAGTTGATTGAAATACCTTATTCAAAAGATGTAAATGCTATAAAATTAAAAGAAGCATCTTTAGAAAATAATATTAGCTCATATTCTAGGCAACAGATGTTAAAGCATCTAATTAAAAGCAAAAAAACCCTAAGAATCTTAGAGGTACATAATCCAATTTCAGCGCTTATTGTTGAAAAGACCAGAGCTAATAAAAAAGGAAAAATTATTGAATATGATGGGTTCTGGTCAAGCTCTTTAACTGATTCTGCATCTAAGGGTATGCCTGACATTGAAGCAGTTGATACTACATCAAGACTAAATTCTATAAATGAAATTTTTGATGTAACATATAAACCTATGATTTATGATGGGGATACTGGAGGAAAACCAGAACACTTTGAGTTTACCGTAAGAGCGTTAGAGAGAGCTGGTGTGAGTGCAGTTATCATTGAAGATAAAAAAGGCTTAAAGAAGAACTCTTTATTTGGCAATAAAGTAAAGCAAACGCAAGATAGTATTTCAGAATTCTGCAATAAAATTAAAACTGGAAAAAGATCTCAGAGATCAAAAGACTTTATGATAATAGCAAGAGTCGAAAGTTTAATTCTTGACAAAGGAATTAATGATGCATATAAAAGGTCATTAGCATATATCAAGGCTGGAGCAGATGGAATTATGATTCATTCAAGGAGGAAAGACCCATCTGAAATATTTGAATTCATAAAAAAATTTAGAGAAGTTGAGAAAGAAAAAGTATTAGTTGTAGTTCCAACATCTTTTAATAAAGTAAAATATGAAAAATTTAAATCGATGGGTGTTAATATTGTGATTTATGCAAATCATATGCTAAGATCTGCATACCCAAGCATGGTTAATGTTGCAAATGATATATTAAATAATGGAAGATCTTTAGAAGCTGAAAAAAATTGTCTTTCCATAAAAGAAATATTAGAACTAATACCTGGAACAAAATGATTGATACTCAAATATTTGGTGACAAATTAAAAGAACACGAATATAATTTCTTCTCTGGGGTACCATGTAGCTACCAAACAAACTTGATAAATTATGCTTTAAATTTTTGTGACTTTATTATGTCTGCAAATGAAGGTGATGCTGTTGCTACATGTTCTGGGGCATATTTAGCCGGTAAAAAACCTGTTGTACTTATGCAGAACAGTGGTTTAGGTAATGCTGTATCCCCTCTAACTTCTCTCAATTATACATTTGATATACCAATTCTTGGGTTTATTAGTCATAGAGGACAGAGTGGAATTAAGGACGAGCCTCAACATGAACTTATGGGTAAGATTACAACTGAATTACTTGATTTAATGGGGATAAAATGGGAATATCTATCTCAGGAGACAAAAACTGCAATAAATCAATTGTCAAATGCAGATAAAATAATATCAAATGGAAACTCTTTTTTTTTCATAATTTCTAAAAATACTTTTTCAGAACATTTACTAATTGAAAATACACAAAAGTCAAACCTTTTAGTTTCTAGAAATGATGCTTTAAATGAAATTTTAAAATTTAAAAATAAGGATACCGTCTTCTTAGGAACAACCGGTAAAACCGGTAGGGAAATGTTTGAAATAGAAGATTTAGATAATAATTTTTATATGGTAGGAAGCATGGGATGTATCAGCTCATTATCACTAGGGATTAGCTTAAACTCCAATAAAAAAGTAGTAGTAATTGATGGTGACGGATCTTTATTGATGAGAATGGGTAATCTTGGAACAATTGGCTATTATAAACCACCTAGATTCTTACATATATTGTTAGATAATCGTTCGCATGATTCAACTGGAGGTCAATTTACAGTAAGTAAAAAGATGAAATTCATAGAAATTGCAGAAAACTGTGGGTACAAAGACTCTAAAATAGTTGAGTCACTTGATGACTTAAATAATATCATTAGTAACTGGATTAAAAATCCAAATCTAACATTTTTACATTTTAATATCTCAGAAGGTTCTAAAAAAAATTTAGGAAGACCATCAGTTCAACCTAAAGATGTTTCAAAAAGATTTAAAAAATTTATAAATGAATAAAAGTTGGGAAGAAATATGGAATAACAGAGATATTGATAATTATATTATTGATTTTTTAATTAATCTGGATGGTTTTACTTCCAAATCAGCAAAGTTTGATCATAAAACCTTCCAGCTTTATCTTAATAATATTTTTAAACATATAGATGTTAGCTCTATTAAATCATGTCTAGAATTTGGATGTGGTTCGGGGTTAATACTTTATCTCTTACCTAATTCAATCTCAAAATCAGGAGTAGATTACTCAAATACATTAATTGAAATTGCAAAAAAATTTAACCCTGAAGTAGATTTCAAAGTTCAGAATATTAAATTTTTTCATACCACAAAAAAATTTGATTTAGTTTTTGCAAACTCAGTTTTCCAATATTTAGATGATGAAAAATCAATTAAGAAAGTTCTGAAAAAAATGATTTCGTTGTCAAATAAATATATCATTATTATGGATATAATTGATAAAGATCTTTTAGTTGATTATTTAATTATGAGAAAAAAAACAATTAATGATTATCAAAATGATTATAAACATTTAGCTCTAAGAAAAAGCTTTTTCAATTTAATTGCAAAGGACAATAATCTGGATATTGAATTTATTAAAAATCAAAATAATCTTAATGAGAATTCAAAATATAGATACAATGTAATACTATCAAAATGATTAAAAATGCAGTGATTTTAGCGGCAGGTCTTGGATCAAGAATTGAAAGTTTTTCAAAAGATAAACCTAAGGGGTTTATCGAGATTAATAACATTTCTTTAATTGAAAGGTCACTAGAGATTCTTATTAACGAGGGAATCTCTTCTGTTTATATAGGGACGGGCTATAAATCCTTTTTTTATGAAAATCTTAAAAAGAAATATAAATCAATAGTTACATTGAAAAATTTAGAGTATAAATCTACTGGAAGTTTTCATACATTGTATCAATTCAAATCAATTTTAAATGAAGATTTTATTTTACTTGAATCAGACTTAATATATGAGAGGTCTGCAATATCCAAATTAATTTCTGACCTAAGAAAAAATATCATTTTATCTAGTAATTTTTCTAAATCTGGCGATGAGGTATATGTCATCGAAAGTTCAGATATTCTAATGAAGTTGACAAAAAATCCAAAAAAAAATGAATTACCATCTTCAGAGTTCATTGGAATAAATAAGATCTCAAACAATCTTTTCAGAGAAATGTGCTTTATCTATGAAAAAATTAATAGAAAAGATATTGAATATGAGGAACTTCTTAATAAATGTGCAATATCAACTAAAATTTATATTAAAAATTTAAAGGAAATAGCTTGGTGTGAGATAGATAATTTAGAACATCTAAGAAGAGCTATTGAAATAATAAACCCTAAAATAATTAAGAATGAAAAAATATAAAAAAATACTCTTAAATCCTGGGCCAGCAAATACAACTAACTCAGTTAAAAATGCACAGATTGTAGATGATATATGTCCAAGAGTGAATGAATTTGGTAAATTATTAACTAAGATAAGATCAGATTTAACTAATATTGTTGCTAATACCAATGATTATTCAACTATTATTCTTGGCGCTAGTGGAACAGCATCTGTAGAATCAGTTATCTCATCTATTTTTGATAAACACCATAAGTTAGTTATTGTTAATAATGGCTCATATGGAAAAAGAATGACTGAGATTGCCACAACTTATGGCATACAATACTATGAATTTAAATCTGATTTATTCAAAGAGATAAATATTTCAAATTTAGAAGATTTTATAAAAAAAAATAGTGCAACACATTTAGCAATCGTTCATAATGAAACTTCAACAGGGTTATTAAATAACCTTGATAGAATTAACCCTTTAATAGAAAAATATAAACTAATATCAATTGTTGATGCAATGTCTTCATTTGCAGCTGTTCCAATTGATATGATAAAACAAAGAATTAACTATTTATGTTGTTCATCAAATAAGAACCTACAAGGAATGGCAGGAATTAGTTTTGTGATTGCTCAAAAACAGTCCTTAGAAAAAATAAAAAATATTGATTGTAAATCTTATTATTTAGATCTTCATTCACAATACAAATATCTTGAAGAAAATAATCAAACCAGATTCACACCTCCAGTTCAGTCAATTTATGCGCTTAATCAGGCATTAAATGAATTAAAAGCTGAATCAATAAAAAGCAGATATTTTAGATATAAAAAAATGTGGTCATTGATAAAAAATGAAATGAATAAATTAAATTTTGACACTTTTTTTGAAGATATATATCAATCAAAAATTATAACATTATACTCTTTGCCTGAAAACATAGACTTTAATGATCTACACGATTATTTGTATAAATATGGAATAACAATCTACCCTAGCAAATTTGATATAAATAGTTTTAGAATTGCAAACATAGGAGATTTAAAAGAAGAGGATATTATTTTTTTTATTACAAAATTGAAGAATTTTATAAATGAAAATCAATAAAGAAACAGTTATATATTTAGCCAATATATCTATAAAAGTTTTTATATCATTTTTATCCATAAGACTTTTAACTACTCTACTTTCAAAAGATGAAGTTGGAAATTATTATCTGATACTTTCCATAGTTGGTTTTATTAATCTTGTTATACTTAACCCTATTGGAATGTACTATAATAGGACAATACTTGAGTATAAGGATGTAGGTAAATTATATGAATCGGCATTTTTAGTGTTTTTAAGTTTTTTAACAGTTGGATTAATTTCATCACCATTTTTATATTATGTATATGATTGGCTTGAATTATATAAGTATGTTGGCCTTTGGATGTTTATTATATATATGTTTCTTGCTATTGTAGTAAGCACTTCATTGAGAAATATTATTTCTGCAATAAACTCATTAGGAAAAACAATTTTATTTACATCTGTTACTATTATCTCTGCTATTTCTGGACTTATTTTTTCAATTATTATGATCATTTTGTTTACTAAATCTTCAATTAACTGGTTGTATGGTTTAATAATTTCAGAATCTATTATTTTACTGGTAATATTTTTTATTTATTCAAGGACTAAAATAAATTTTAATAAAATACAATTTAGCTTAAATAAATTAAAGCCAATAATAAGCTTTATGTATCCAATAGCAATTATAACTCTAATTGTTTGGATTCAATCAATGTCTTATAGAATTGTAATTGATAGAAATTTTACATCTTCAGATCTTGCAATTGCTGCTTTGGGATTTAGTATCCCAGGTATGATTTTTAGTTCTGTAGAGAACTTTGGAAGTATATATTTTAATAATAAAATTCTCAAAAGTTTATTAAAATCAACAAAAGAGGTTAGAGAAAAAACTTGGAATGATATTTCGTCCTTGATGATATTCTTTTACATACTTACATTTATTTTTATTGTTTCATTTTCATATCAAATTTTATTTGTAGTAGCAGGAAATAATTATCTCGAGTCACAAAAATTTATTTTTTTAGGAGCTATTATTGAATTTATGCGAGTGAATATTAATCAACTAAATAAAATTTCCCATTTTGAAAAGAAGACAAAGAAAAATATAATTCCATTTGTGACTGGTGGATTAATTACCGTAATAATATTTCTATTTTTTGAATTTTCAAACATTGAAAAAATATATTATGTATTGATTATTACACAGTCAATCATTTTAATTTTGTCATACCTCTATATGAATCAACTAATTAGAATCAAGCTTAAACTATCAAAAAGTAATTTAGTATTATACTCAATACCTCTTTTTTTTGGATTTCTTCCGATTTTAAATTCGGATAAACTAATGTTCAATTTAATAATAATTGTGGTATTTGGAATTTATTTTCTATATCTATTTAACAAATTCTTTAATACAAAAGACTAATATATGTTTCAAAAATTGAAAAAAATTTTAGTAAATACATTCATTAGAATTTTAATTAAAAAGTTTTATAAGGATAAATCTATAATGCCGAGTAAATATCCTTTTGAGGTATTCGAAATATTTCAAAATATCAATAAAAATAAATTTTTTGATAAAAAAATTATTATTCCATATGAAAATGAAGATTTTCATAATTTAATTAATATAAATAAGCCCTATGAGATACTTGAAATAACTGAACTTGAATCAAAATCTTCAAAAAAAATAAGTATTAAGAAGAATAAAGATATAGTTATTCCATTAGCTATTCTTAGTACTAATACTTCTAAAAATCCGAATAATCAGATTATAAAAATTGTAATTGGAGATATAGTTTCAACAATTGAATTAAAATATTCTAATCGTTTTCATTACTTACCAATTGATAATAAAAGCTTATGTGATACAATTGAATTTTATTCAGACTCTTTAAAATTATCAATAGGTAAACCAATTTACAGAAATCTACCTCCTATAATTGATAAACCTAAATTAGTTGTTCAAATATTTATTGATGCTTTATCCTATTCAATGATTGAAAAGTTTGGATATGATATAATGCCAAATACAAAAAGATTTTTTGAAAGTGGAAACGGTACTTTTTATAATAATTGCTATGCCCAATCCGAGTGGACATTGTCATCTATTAGCGGTATTTTCACTGGTAAATATACTAATGAACATTTAGTTTACCATCCAAGGAGAGCAGATAAAATAAAAGATATTACTTTGTCAGATGTACTTCAAGGTGAAGGTTACCTTACTTTTGCCTGTTCTAATGTTCCAAAACTTAAACCAATAAATGGTTTTGATAAAGGTTTTGATAGATTTATTCAAGCAATAGATAAGGACTATAATTATATAATTAATGAAGCACATGAGCAATTAGATTCTTTTGGAGGAAATCAATACCTTTTTTTGGGCTTTTTTGATAATCACGAATCTCATACACTTCAACCGATCTCATCACAAGTCTCAAACAAACTAAATGATTTTAGATACAAAAAGCTTAAGGGTAATTCAAAAGATTTAACAATCTTATATGATAATGAAAGAATTAATATGTTTAAAAATAGCATTAGTCATTTAGATAAAAAGTTAAATAGGCTTTATAAGAAAATAAATGAATATGATAGACAAGCTTTAGTAGTATTACACTCTGATCATGGAGTAAATTTTATGACTCAAACTGGAGAACTTTTATCAAAAGAAAGAGAAAAAGTAGTGTTTTTATATAAAAACAATAAATCATTAAAATATTCTAATAAAATTAAGGAGATAAGAGAACTTCCAAGTATGATATGTAAAGATCTTAAATTAAAAAATAAATTTGATTATCAACAGAATGGATATTCAATTACCGAATCTATATACCCAGAAAAACAATATGAAATAGCAATAAGAGATAAAAAATTTGTACTTTTTTTTAAGGTCAATTGGAGTGATATAAATACAAGAAATTATTTAAATTATAAATCCAAAGCTTCATTCCATTATTTAGATAATGAGACTCTTATGTTAGATATAAAAACATTTATGAGTGACTATAATAGAATGTATAAAATAGCAGATAATCACTATCAGAAGATTTGTAAAAATTTAATTAATCAAAAGAAATAATATGGTAATCTGGATCATTGGCATGTCATCCTCAGGAAAAACAACATTGGGTAAAATTCTCTACAAGAAATTAAAACTATCTGATGAAAAATGGGTTTTATTAGACGGAGATATTTACAGAAATCTTTTAGGTGAGGATCTTGGTCATACTATTGAAGACAGAGAAAAGAATGGACAAAGAATAAGTAAGCTATCTGAATTTTTTGACAAAAATAATATCAATGTTATAGCATGTGTTCTTTCAATATTTCATGAACATCAAGAATACAATAGATCAAAAATTAAAGATTACTTTGAAGTATATATTAAAGTCAATTTTGAAAAACTATTAAAAAGGGACAATAAAAGATTATATGAGTATGCACTTGAAGGAAAAATTAAAGACGTAGTTGGGGTAGATATTGATTTTCCTGAGCCAAAGTCTCCAGATTACATAATTGATAATAATAATGAACTTAAGTTTTATGAAGAAGCTGATAATATTATTCAAAAACTTAAATTATTGAAAAAATATATATACCCTTACACAAATAAGAATCTTCTTAAAAATCCTACTAAATATGAATATTCAAAGTTCTATGGAAAAGATTTTTTAAATAGTTATGAATTATCACGAAATAATTTTATTAAATCTATCAAATTAAAATCTCGTAAAAAATCAAATTCAGAAAAAACCATGAGCAAAATTTTAGAGATAGATATATATAACAAAAGTGATTTAATACTTAATAATTTTTTACATTTTATAAGAGGTGTAGATAATAATAAGATTTATGATTTTAAAGCAATTATTGACTTATTATTGAAAAGATTTGAGGTATCAAAAAAACTTTTTAAAACTTATAATAAAAATAAATTAAATAAAACATCTGAAGACCACATGGAATTAGAGAACTATCCACTATTTTCAATTTGTCTTCAAAGACTACATACACTTTCATCAAAGAAAGAGGAAAAATTAATTTATTTAAATACCATATTAAAAATTAACGATTTAATTATATCAATAATTGATCAAATTGTTCTGGCTAATCAAATTAGTTTTTCTTTAGAGGCTATAATAGGCGAACTAAATATTACAAAAAAGTATTATGATTAAATTTTCAATGTTATTAATTAACAACAATAGATCTAAAGCTTATCTTCAAAGCTTAGTTTTAAATGGATTTATACCTGAGAGAATTGTCGTTCTAGATAATAAAAACATAGTTTTACCTGAGCATACAGAAAATGATAAATTTATCACCCAAAATACTAAACAAATCCAAATTCGAAAAGTTGGAAAATTAAAGTTAGAATTTGATGAAAAAGAACATATTACTACAACAATAACTAAAAATAAAATTAAACATACTATTATAGATTGTATTGATGTCAATAGTAATATTGTTTTATCAGAGATAAAAAAAATTAAAGAAGACTATATAATATACTCTGGACCAGGCGGGACAATATTAAGTAAGAAAATCTTGAATCAAAATAAAAAATTTATTCATGTACATCCAGGATTATTACCAAAACATAGAGGTAGCACTACTTTCTATTACTCATATCTAATTGATTATAATGTAGGTGCAAGTGTAATTATTATGAATGAGAAAATAGATCAAGGTCCTATAATTTACAGTGAAAGTTTTTTAATTGATGAAAGAGATGTAGATTTTGACCATGAGTTAGATCCTATTCTAAGAGCACGTGTATTAATTAATTGTTTTAAAAAAAATAAGTTCTCTGCTATAAAACAAAACAATAAAGAATCATATACTTTTTATATTATTCACCCCTTACTCAAACACATAGCAATTCTTTTAAAAAAATGAAAAAATCAAATATCCTTATCGATTTTAAATCTAAGGCTAAGACACTTGAAAGTCTTATTCCAATCATTAAGGATGCATATATTCTCCCAATTTTGAGGTTTACTACTCTTGAGTATAAAAAAAATACAGAACAAATACTTAAATCAATTCAAAAAAAATTTGATTCTGAAATAATAATACGATCATCTGCATCAAATGAGGATAATACTTTTTCATCTAACGCAGGAGGATTTAAAAGTATATTAAATGTTGATATTAAATCTAAATCTAAAATAAATTCTTCTATAGTTGAGGTTATCAACTCTATAGGTAATAGTGCTAATTTAAATGATGAAGTTTTTATTCAACCAATGCTTAACAATGCTGATATTTCAGGTGTTATTTTTAGTTCTGATATTGATACTTTAAGCAAATATTATATAATAAATTATGATCAATCTGGAAGTACATCAAGCGTTACAAGTGGAGTATCCAATAATTTAAAAACATTAATTCACTATAAAAACCATAAAATTTATTCCGAAGGATGGATTAAAAGTTTAATCAACATAACAATTGATTTAGAAGAAATATTTGGAAATTTTAATCTTGATATTGAATTTGGTTATAAAAAAGGTAAGCTTTACATATTTCAAGTTAGACCTATAGTTAAAACTGGGAAAATTGATCTTTCTCATGTCAATTTAGACGAAGTACTCAGAAAACTTCATAAAAAAATTAATAAACTTAATTCAAAACATCCAAATTTAATTGGTAAGAAAACCTTATTTGGGGTTATGCCTGATTGGAACCCAGCAGAAATTATTGGACTCAGACCAAAACGTCTTGCATTATCTTTATACAAAGAACTTATTACAGATGAGACCTGGGCTTATCAAAGAAATAATTATGGTTATAGAAATTTAAGATCTCATCCATTACTAGTATCATTCGCTGGAATTCCTTTCATAGATGTAAGAGTCTCATTTAACTCATTTATTCCAAAGGATCTTGATGATCAGATTGCTTCAAAACTAGTTGATTTATATCTTGATAGGCTAAAAGACAATAAACACTATCATGATAAAGTAGAATTTGAAATCATCTACTCATGTTTTTATTTTGGAATTGAAAAAAACTTATCAAAACTTGATAAAGAAGGATTCAATACGAGTGAGATATCATCAATAAAAAAATCCTTATTAAATATTACAAATAAAATAATCAATGTTAAGGATGGACTTTATAAACAGGATTTAGAAAAAATAAATATTCTAAAGTTAAAATATGATAAAGTGCTAAGCTCAGAAATTGCGACAATTGATATGATTTATTGGTTAATTAAAGATGCACGTAGGTATGGTACTCTTCCTTTTGCAGGAATAGCCAGAGCAGCATTTATAGCAATTCAATTTTTGAAGTCCTTTGTTATAGAAAAAATAATTTCTGAAAAGGATTATGATGATTTTTTAAATTCATTAAACACTGTATCAAAGCAAATGTCTGCTGATTTAAATATATTATCAAAAAAAAATTTCTTGGATAAATATGGTCATCTAAGACCAGGGACATATGATATAATGTCTTTGAGGTACGATGAAGGATTCGATGTATATTTCAATGACAAAGAAAAAAGAGAGCAAAGTTTAAATAAGACCTTTAAATTTTCAGATAATCAAAAAACTAAAATTAAGATTTTAATCAATGAATCTGGTATTGAAACAAATGTTAATGAATTGCTAATATTTATAAGAGAGGCAATTGAGGGTAGAGAATATTCAAAATTTATATTTACAAAAAGTTTAAGTAAGGTGCTTACTCTTATTCAAAATTTTGGAACCAAATTGGGTATATCAAAAGAAGATATGTCTTATTTAAATGTTGAGACAATACTTAACCTTTATTCAACATTAGATAATAGAAACGTTCCTGATATTTTAAATTCTGATATTGAATTAAATAAAAAGTTCTATGAGTTTACCAGTGCTATAAAGCTACCAGATTTAATTACAGATCCAGATGATATATATAGTTTTTATATTGGAGAAAATGAGCCAAATTTTATAACCTTAAAACAAGTCCAATCTTACATAGTTAAAGAGGAAGATATTCCATTACAAAATATTGAAGGAAAAATAATTTGTATTAAATCAGCTGACCCTGGGTATGACTTTCTTTTTTCAAAAAATATTGGAGGTCTCATAACTTGCTATGGTGGTGCTAACTCACATATGGCAATTAGATGTGCTGAGTTAGGAATACCAGCTGTAATTGGTTGTGGTGAAGCATTATTTAATAAGTACAATAATGCTTATATGGTAAGTATTGATTCGGCTAATAAACATTTAAATATTATAAAATGAAAAAAATAGCAGTTACTCAGAGATTGATAATCAACGATTCTTACTTTGAAATTAGAGAGGCTCTAGATATTAACCTATGTAAGTTAATTCGAAACTGTAATTTACTGCCAATACCACTACCAATAAATGTTGATTTTAAAGACTATTTTAAAAGTATGGAGATAGAAGGCTTAATCTTGAGTGGCGGAAATGATCTTTCCTCTCAGAGTTATAATGAACTTTCAAAATCAAGAGATAATGTAGAACTTGAGTTAATTAAATTTTGTATAATCAATAATATACCAATTCTTGGAATATGCAGAGGAATGCAAATAATTGCTGAGTATTTTGGAAGTACATTTAAGAAAGTTGATAATGAAATTAATAATAGATTTGATCTAATTGCAAATCCAAACTCTATCTATTATACCCATCTTAATAATCATAAAAATTTGAATTCTTATCATGATTTTACTATTGACAAAATATCAGAGGAGTTTATTATATCTGGAACAAACCAAAACGAAACAATTAAAGCTATTGAACATAAAACCGAAAGAATTTTTGGACAAATGTGGCATAGTGAAAGGGAAAGTAAATTTAGAGAATATGAGGTTGAGTTTATTAAAATTTTTTTTAATAATAATTATAAAAAATGAAAATAATTATACTAGCAGCTGGAAAAGGTAAAAGACTTAGGCCATTAACAAATTATAAACCAAAGTGTCTGGTAAAGTATAATAATAAGCCAATAATTGATTATATCATAGATTCTATTGATGAGTCTTCAATTGATGATATAGTAATTGTTAACGGTTATATGAGAGAATCACTAGAGACACATTTTAAAAATAGAGAATTTAATTTTTGTTTTAATCCTATTTTTAATTCTACCAACATGTTATATAGTTTATTTTGTGCAGAGAACTTTTTAGATGATGATGTGATAATTTCTTATTCTGATATAATTTATAACACTGATATATTAAATAAACTAATTGATTGCAAATTTGACATAGGAGTAGTAATAGATAAGAATTGGAAAGAGTTATGGTCTTTAAGAATGGATAATCCTCTCGAAGATGTAGAGTCATTGAAAATAGTTGATAATAAAATTACTGAAATAGGATTTAAATCTAGCGATATAACTGAGATACAAGGACAGTATATTGGATTAATTAAATTTTCAAAATCAAAAATTACTGAAATTAAAACATTTTATAAATCACTCAATTTAAAAACTAAATATTATGGACAGTATATTAATCAAATGTATTTGACAACATTTCTTCAGTTATTAATTGATAATGACATTGAGATAAATCCAGTTTATATAAATGGAGGATGGATTGAAATAGACAGTATTCAAGATTTAGAAAATTATAACAAAAAAGGAATAAAGTTTTGATAACAGTAAAAATTACAGGTGGATTAGGCAATCAAATGTTTTGTTATGCATATGCAAAAGCAATTCAGAGTAGAGGTTTTAATGTAAGAATTGACCTTTCACTTTACGAGTCTTATAATCTCCACGGTGGTTATCAATTAGACTATTTTTTTTCTGACCTTGAAACATGCATTGTTAAAAATAATTTAATCAATAAAATATTTAGTTTTTTTAAACTTAAATCTAATATTATAAGAGAGGAAAAACATGGATTCGATGCGAAGTATCTAAATATTGATGATAATAATTATGTTGTTGGTTATTTTCAATCTGAAAAATATTTCATGAACATAAGAGAAATATTGCTAAAACAGTTTAAGCCGAATTTTCAAATTTCTAGTTATGCAAAAACTTTACATGAAAAAATATTAAACGAAGAAAACAGTTGCTCTGTTCATATAAGAAGGGGAGATTATTTAAATATTAAAAATCAAAAAGTATACAAATCACTCACTTCAAAATATTACATAAATGCTGTAACCTGGATAGAAAAAAAACATAAAAATATAAAGTACTTTATTTTTTCAGATGACATAGATTGGGTAAAATCTAATTTAGAATTTAAAAATGCTACTTATATAGAAAATAGTAATAAAAGAAAACCGCATGAAGATATTTTGCTAATGAGTATTTGCAATCATAACATTATTGCAAACAGTACATTTAGTTGGTGGGGTGCTTGGCTAAATAGTAATGATAACAAAATTGTTTTATCACCTAAGGATTGGTTTAATGATGTAAATTTAGAATTATTGAGTAGGGGTCTAAATTGTTCTAATTGGAAGTTAATATAAGTAAAATGATAGTATTAGGTATTAGTTTAACACATGATGGAACAATATCAATTGTTGAAAATGGTATACATAAATTTTCTATTGCAGAGGAAAGATTAAATAGAAAAAAAGCATATATAGGTTTTCCTTTTGAGGGACTTAGGTATATAATTAATTCAAAAATTATTTTACCAAATGAAATCGACGTTGTTGCTGTTTCATCTTCAGTCTTTATAAAAGATTGGGCTTTTACTTTTGCTTTTCAGCTTACTGAAAATAAAACCTATTATGATCTTCAAAATGAAAAAAAACCAAATGAATTCTTTATTGATGATCTTGAATACCATAATATAAAAACTGATGAAGATTGCAGACTTTATGTAGATAAAAAAATTAAAAAATTACTAAAAGATGTTGGGATTCGCGCCCCTATTGAATATGTTGATCATCATCTATCTCATGCTGCCTCATCATATTACTCATCAGGATTTAATAAAGCTCTAGCAATAACAATGGATGGAGAGGGTGATTTATTATCAGCTACAATAAATATTTGTAAAGATGGAAAAATAAGAAAAATTTCTGAGACTGATAATCAAAACTCAGCAGGTTATCTTTACTCGGAAGTTACACGAAAATGTGGTTTTAAAATTAGTAGACATGAGGGCAAAATAACTGGTCTTGCAGCATATGGAGATTATAAAAAAAATGAGGACTGTTTTAATAAATTAACAAAAATTGAAAATGGAAAATTAATATATAACAATAGAGTTGAGAGGACATTTTTGAATAAACTAAAAAATAGAATTTTTAATTTTTTTGGATCAAATTTTCTTATGGGGCACGAGGAGATAATATCAAGGTGTGGAAATCTATCAAAAGAAGATTTAGCATCATCCATTCAAAATCATCTTGAGAAAAGAATAGTTGAGATAGTTGAGTATTGGAAAAATAAAACTAAAATTGATAATATTGTTCTTGCTGGAGGAATTTTTGCCAATGTGAAGTTCAATCAATTTATATCAGAAATATTTGATGTAAAAGGCGTATTTATTTTTCCAAATATGGGAGACGGTGGCAATGCATTTGGCGCAGCTTCCTATATTTATCATGAAAAAAACAAATATTACGCATCTAGGACAATAATTAAAGATGTATATCTTGGACCTTCATATACTAATAACTATATCGAAAATGTTTTAAAAAACCATAAGACTATTGAATATTATAAATCTGATAATGTAAGCTATGAAGTTGCAAAATTAATTTCTGACGGAAAGATAATTGGATGGTTTCAGGGAAAAATGGAATATGGTCCAAGAGCACTTGGTAATAGAAGCATACTTGCAAGTCCAACAGATAGAAACATTAATAATTGGTTAAATAAAAGAATGAGACGGACAGAGTTTATGCCCTTTGCTCCAAGTTGTATTTATGAAAAAGCTGATGAATTATTCCATTTACACTCAGATTATTTAAAATTCCCAGCTGAATTCATGACTATTACATTCAGGATGAAAGAAAAATGGGTAAAAAAAGCTCCAGCAGTAGCACATATTGATAAAACTGCAAGACCTCAACTGGTTAGAAAAGATGTCAATCCTAAATATTACAACCTGTTAAATGAATATTATAATTTAACTGGGCTTCCATTATTAATCAATACTAGTTTTAATATTCATGAAGAACCAATAGTTTGTAAACCTGAGGATGGTTTACAATCTTTACTCAAATCAGTAATAGATTATTTTGTATGTGAGGACTATATCTGTAAATTAAAAAAACCATGAAGATTTTAATACTTTTTATCGATATGATTCGGCCAAATAGACTTTCATTTGTAAACGATAATATAAAGAGAATTAGTCCTTTTGAAAAATCAATAAAAAAACTTGGTGGAACTTTTTACTCAAATTGTTTTACTGAGGGGCCTGATACACCCCGAGGCTTAGCAACTTTTTCAACTGGTATTCCGCCAAACAAAAATGGGTGCAACACCAGGGTTAAATGGCCAAGATATTTTTTAGATAAAAATCTTAAAACAATTTATGATTTATTCTTAGAAAAAAACTATAAAATTTCTATGTTTTCTAATCCAAATGAAAGGAACACAGGAATGTTCCCCAATCATATAACAGACATGAACATTCATAATCATGACTTTGATCTTAAGTCTTATCTAAACAAAATTAAACTAACAAAAAACCATTTATTATTTGTCTCACTACCTGATTTTCATTGGTCATTTGATGATAATGGTTATACAACTTATGGAGAAAGTAAAGCCTATTGTGATATAAACAAATCGTTTGAATTAGTTTTTCAACAATATGATAAAGATGATTTTGACCATATTTTTATTTTCTCAGATCATGGTTTTAAGTTTAATTATGAGATTAGATCTCAAAGAAAAATTATGTTGCTTGATGAGGACAGAACAAATATTTTGATGATTCATAGAAAAAAAGGCGAAAGCATATTTAGACAAGATAATAAGCTATGTGGGCTTAGTCAAGTATATCATTCAATTGACCATATACTCAATAATAGAGCTAATAAAAAAGCACTTGAAATATCAAAACCTAAAAATTATATAGCTATTGAAGATCATTATAACTTTTATCCAACAACAAATCAGAATATTGAGTTATGGAGTGTTGTTAAAAATGATGCAATATATATAAGAACATTAGACTCTGGTTACATCCTTAATAGAGATAATAGAATAATAAAAATTGAAGTTAACAACGAGTATGACGAAATCCTCAAGCATGAAACTTCTTTCAAAAAGTATTTTGAAGAACACAAAAAGATTAAAGTGTATAATAATCTAATTCTTAAGCAAACAAATTTTATGTATGGACGAAAAAGAAAAAAACAATTTAAATTATTAAAATTGGTGTTTTCTTTTATTGATATTTTATTATTTAAAATAAAAAAACAGTGACTAAAATCTCAATATTACTTCCAGTATATAATGATCAAGACTTTATCAAAAGATCAATTGATAGTATTCTTAATAATAGTTTTAAAAATTATGAGTTAATTATAATTAATGATGGATCTAATGATTCTACATTAGAAGTTATAAAAACTATAAATGATCCAAGGATTAAATTATTTTCAAAAATTAATACTGGCTTAACTGATTCACTAAATTATGGTTTAACAAAATGTTCAAATGAAATTGTTATGCGCATGGATGGTGATGATGAAATTAAAGAAAATAAAATTAAAACACAGTTAAATTACTTTAAACAAGGAAATTACATTCTTTTTGGTACAGGAGCTGAAGTAATAGATAATAACTCAATAGTAAAAAAAATAATTAATGTACCTGTGGATAATCTTAATATTTTAAATAATATGAAAAATTTAAAAAACTCTATAATTCACCCATCAATTATGTTTTATAAAGATGCTATAATTAAATCAGGAGGGTATGATACTAAGTTTGATGTTGCTGAGGACTTTGAGTTGTATTTTAGAATATCAAAATATGGTAATTTAGGAAATATTAACTTACCACTATTCAGATTACGAAAGAATGAAGATAACATATCAAATACAAAATCAAAGACTCAAACATTAAATACATTAATTGCTAGAGAATTATATACAAGAAATATTGATATTAAGTTCGTTGATAAGAAAAATTATTTTGAAACAAGAGAAAGAATCGAAAAATCTTTAATATTCTCCTTTTTATGTTCTCTGAACGCAAAAATTAATTATCACAATGAGGAAAATATTAATAATCTTATTATGAGATTACTGAGAAAAATAGTTATTACTTTATTAACATACAGGTAAAATGAAAGAGAATTTTATTTTAATTGATTTTCTGTATATAAATTCAGGAGGAGGTAAAAAAATACTAGAAACTATCTTATATAGATTATCTGAGAATTATTTAAATAATTATTTTTTTTTATTCGATAGTCGCTTAAAGTTAAGTAAATCATTTGATGACGTAAAAAACTACCTAAAAATTGAGCCTTCAGAAAGAAGTAGAAAGTCTTTTTATAAAAAAAATAAAAATATTTTTTCGTCGGTATTTTGTATGTCTAATGTTCCGCCTCCAATTAAATTAAAAGTTAATGTATTTGTCTACTTTCATAATGATTTATTGCTAAAACCGTTAGCATCAAATCTTAAATTAAAATTTAGAATGTTTAATCTAATCAAAAAATATTATATTCTTATAAATAACAAAGCAGAGTATTCATGGATAGTTCAGACAAAATTAATGAAATCGAAAGTTGAAAAATCTTTAAATATTAAATCAAATAAAATCAGTGTTTTACCAATATTCAGTCTTGAAGGAAACTATTCAGTCAGTAAAGAAAAAAATAAATTCTTGTACGTATCGAACTTTTCAAAACACAAAAATCATTTTAATCTTTTTAAAGCTTTTATTGATGCAAGTTATCATTTCAAAGATAGAGTAGAGCTTCATTTAACAATAGATAAATCGATTTATGGGGCGTCTTTTTATGCAAATACAAAATTACCAGAAAACTTAAAAATAGTTAATCATGGAGAGTTAAATTATAATGATTTAAGTAAACTTTATGCATCCTCTGAGTACTTTATTTTTCCCTCATTAAATGAAAGCTTTGGTCTTCCATTAGTTGAATCAGTAAACATGGGATGTAAAGTAATTGCTTCTGAACTTGAATATGTAAAACAAGTAATTAATCCATCTTTAACTTTTAATCCCAACCTGGTTAAAAGTATTTCTGTTTCGATAATTCGCGCAGTACGTGAAGAGCAAAAAGCTTCTAAAATTATAATTGAAAATAAAATTGATACTTTTATAGAATATTTATCTAAAAATGTTAAAAAATAAAACATTACTTATCACAGGAGGGACCGGATCTTTTGGAAATGCTTTTTTAAGCAAGTGCATAAATGATAATACATTTAATGAAATAAGAATATTCTCAAGAGATGAAAAAAAACAATATGATTTAAGAACTAAAATAAACTCTTATAAATTAAAGTTTTATGTTGGAGATGTTAGAGATAAAGACTCAGTTGATTTTGCAGTTAAGGGTGTTGACTGTATATTCCATGCAGCCGCATTAAAGCAGGTACCATCATGTGAGTTTTTCCCTTTAGAGGCAGTAAAGACTAATGTTTTAGGAACTGAAAATGTTCTATCGTCTGCTATTGAGAATAAAGTTAAAAAGGTCATTTGTCTTAGCACCGATAAAGCTGTTTACCCAATTAATGCAATGGGTGTCTCCAAGGCAATGATGGAAAAAGTTTTTGTGGCTAAATCTAGAATAAGTGAAGATACTTTAATATGTGGTACTCGTTACGGAAATGTGATGGCTTCAAGAGGTTCTGTTATTCCACATTTTTACCAACAAATAAAAGAAAATATTGATATTACAGTTACAGATCCAGATATGACTAGGTTTATGATGACACTTGAAGATGCTGTAAATCTTGTCTTTTATGCATTTCAAAATGGAAAACCTGGAGATATTTTTGTTCAAAAATCTCCTGCAGCTAGGATTGGTTTATTGGCTGAAACTATGAAAGAGATTTATAAGTCAAAATCAAAAATAAAAAATATAGGTATTAGGCATGGTGAGAAATCACACGAAACTTTACTATCAAAAGAAGAAAAAATGATAAGCGAAGATCTTGGAGAATATTATAGAATTCCATCTGATAATAGAGATTTAAACTATAATAATTACTTCAGTAAAGGGACAAACACAAAAGCAAAAAAAGACTATAATTCAAAAAATACTAATCAACTTAATAAAAAAGAGTTAAAACTACTTTTAGCTTCAATAGGGTATCATGGAAATAGATAAGCTAAAAGTTATAACAATAGTTGGAACAAGACCTGAATTAATTAGACTCTCGTTAATAATAAAAAAGTTTGATAAATATTTTGATCACTACTTCATTCATACAGGACAAAATTATGATTTTGAGTTAAATCAAATTTTTTTTAATGAACTAGAGATAAGGCAGCCAAACTTTTTTTTAAATGTAGCAGAACAAAGTTTAGGAGCCACTATTGGTAATATTATTTCCGAATCATACAAAATATTTGAGGAAATTAATCCTGACGCATTATTTGTTTTAGGTGATACAAATAGTTCACTCTCTGAAATTTCTGCAAAAAGACTAAAAATACCAATATTTCATTATGAGGCGGGAAACAGATGCTTTGATTTAAATGTACCTGAGGAAATTAATAGAAAAATAGCAGACCACCTTGCGGATGTTAATTTAACTTATAGCTCAAACAGTAAAAAATATCTTGTTCAAGAAGGTTTTAGAAAAGATTTTGTAATAGCTGTGGGTTCTCCAATGAAAGAAATATTAAATCATTTTGAAACTCAAATTAGTAAAAGTAAAATTCTTTCTGACCTTAAATTGAAAAAAGGTGAATATATTTTAGCAAGTATTCATAGAGAGGAAAACCTTGACCTCAAACAAAACTTTGAATCTATCATTAATTCTATTGATATTTTAAGTAAAAATAAAAAAGTACCAGTGGTATTTTCAACACACCCAAGGACAAGGAAAAAAATAGATAAAGACAAATCTCTAGCAAATAAAGATAATATCTCATTCATCAACCCACTAGGTTTTTTTGATTACATTACTCTTCAAAAAAATGCTTTAGTAACCTTGTCGGACAGTGGAACTCTTTCAGAGGAGTCTGCCATACTTAATTTCCCTGCAGTTATTGTTAGATCCAGTACTGAGAGACCAGAAGCTATTGAGTTCGGAAATGTTATGTTAGGAAATATAGATTTTAATAATATTTGTAATGCAGTTGATATTACAATTGATGCTGTGACAAATAGCAAAAACTTTAAGGTACCTATTGATTACGATGTAGATAATGTTTCTCAAAAAATAGTAAAAATTATTCAAGGCTATTTACCAAAAGTAAATTCTGAAACTTGGAAAAAAAGTACTTAAATGAAAGTTTTAATTCTAGGCAGTACGGGAATGCTAGGTCATATTCTTTCTGATTATTTAACCAAATTAAATAAGTATAATATTTACAATTTATCAAGATCTTCTTCTAACCAAAAAAAATTATTTATTTGTGATGTATTAGATAAAAAAAATCTAAAAAAAATAATAATTGAGATTAAACCAGAAGTTATTATAAACTGTATAGGCTTATTAAATGATGATGCATATAAAAATCCACAAATAGCTAATTTAATAAATTCAATTTTACCGAATTATCTAATAGATATTTCAAAAAATTTAAAATTTAAGTTAATCCAGATAAGTACCGATTGTGTTTTTAGCGGTGAAACTGGTAATTACAACGAATATTCTTTTAAGGATGCAAAAGATATATATGGTAAAACCAAAGCTAATGGAGAGTTTGATTTGAAAGGACATTTAACTTTAAGGACATCATTCATTGGTCCAGATTTAAATAAAGATGGTAAAGGGCTTTTTCAATGGATAATGAAACAAAATGGAAAAGTTAAAGGGTTTTCTAATGTAATTTGGACTGGTGTAACATCTTTAGAGCTTTCTAAAGCTATTGACTACGCTATCTCCAATAATATAGATGGAATTTGGAACTTAACTAATGAAAAAACAATATCTAAGTATAAACTGCTTAAAAAAATTGTTAAAGAATTTCGTTTATTAAATATTACAGTTGAAAAGTTTTCAAAATACAAATCAGATAAATCTCTTAAATCCAAAAGAAAAATTGATTATAAAGTCCCAGATTATAATTCTATGCTTAGAGAACTAAAGGAATATTATATTCTCAATAAAAACTCATACATTTAGGATTTGTCAGAAAGTTTTTTAAAATGAAAATATTAGTTGTAAGTCAATATTTCTATCCTGAAAACTTTAGGATTAACGATCTATGCAAAGGATTAAAGGAGCAAGGCCATTCCGTCTCTGTTCTTACTGCTAAGCCAAATTATCCAAAAGGTAAGTTTTTTGAAGGCTATAATTTTTTTAATAAACCAAAAGAGGTTTATCAAGGTATTAACATTTACAGATCTCCAATAATTCCCAGAGGTGACTCAGCAGGATTTAAATTATTTTTAAACTACACTTCATTTGTTTTATTTGGAGTAATTAGATTATTTTTCATTAATGAAAAATTTGACAAAATTTTTGTTTATGCACCTTCACCAATAACAGTTGGATACGTAGGTATTGCAGCATCATTTTTTTTTAGAGCTAAGCCTTATTTGTGGGTGCATGACTTATGGCCTGAATCTGTTAAAGATGCTGGAGGAATAACAAATAAGCTCATTCTTGAACTTGTTAATTTAATGACTAAATCGATTTATTATTTTTATGATAATATACTAGTTCAATCTCCAAAATTTAAAGACTATCTTTTATGTCAAGGAGTAAAAGATTCAAAAATAATTTTTTATCCATACTATGCTGAAAACTTTTATAAAGTTGTGAAAGAAGATCCTATAATTAAGTCTCAATATGGAAATGGGCTTAATATTATTTTTGCTGGAAACATTGGAGTTGCTCAAAGTTTTGATACAATTATTGAATCAGCTAAATTATTAAAAACAAAAATTAAAAACTTTAAATTTATAATAATTGGGGAAGGAAGATATAAAAAAAGAGTTTTAGAAAAGATTAGGAATTGCTCTTTAGATAATAATTTTGAGTTTTTGGGTTCATTCCCAGCTGAAGAAATGCCTGTTTTTTTTGCTTCTGCTGATGCTTTATTAGTATCGTTAAAGGATACTGAAATATTCGCAATGACTATTCCAGGTAAGTTACAATCATATCTCGCTAGTGGTAAACCCATAATAGCTTCTATAAATGGTATTGGAGCAGAAATAATTAAAGAATCAAAATCAGGCTATGTTTCAAATGCAGAAGATCCTATATCCCTTTCGAATTCAATTATTGATTTCAGTAAGCTTAATTTAAAACAAAGAAAAGCTTTGGGTAAAAATGCAAGGAATTACTATAAAAAAGAATTTGAAAGAACCAGACTACTAAACAGATTAATTAATATTTTTGAAGAATGAATAGAGCTTTAGTAACAGGTGGAGCTGGATTTATAGGGACAAACCTTATAAAAAAACTCAAAAATATGGGGGTTCATGTAGTTTCCATTGATGACTATTCAACGGGTAATAAATCTAATGAAATTGAAGGAGTTAATTATTTAGTTTTAGACATAGAAGATATTTTAGATATTCAAGAAAAAGATTTTGACATTTGTTTTCATCTAGCTGCTCAGTCTCGAGTCCAACCCTCATTTGACAATCCTCTAGAAACATTAAGAGTAAATGTTACGGGAACAACAAAAGTCATGGAATGGGCAAAGTTGAACAATATTAAAGTTATATACGCTGGTTCATCATCAAAACATCATGATCCCTCAGATTCTCCTTATGCAATGACAAAATTTTTAGGTGAAGAAATCTGTAAGCTTTATAAAAATTCATATAATGTTAATGTAGAAATAGCAAGATTTTATAATGTTTATGGACCATTTGAACCATTAGATGAAAAGTTTGGTAATGTGATTGGAATATGGCAGCTAAAGGCTATGAACAACAAACCACTTCCAATAGTAGGAGATGGAAATCAAAAAAGAGATTTTACTCACGTCTATGATATTGTAGATGGACTCTTAAAAATATCTAATACTGAATTAAAACATAATGATGCTTGGGAAATTGGAACAGGTGTGAACTATAGTATAAATGAGTTGTATGATATGTTTGCTAAAAAGTATAACATTAGCTCAGTAAATATTCCAGATCAAAGAGGAAATTATAGAGAAACCCTAAGAGTTAATGATGACATAATTCACTTACTAAACTGGAAGCCTAAAGATAGATTAAGAGACTATATTACTAATTTAAATAACAAATAATGAAGAACGTATTAATTACTGGAGGGGCTGGATTTATTTCTCATCATTTGATTTTTTATTTGCTAAAAAATACTGATTGGAATATTGTTTCTTTAGACCGTCTCGATTATAGTGGTAATCTTAATAGACTGGATGATATTTTATTAAATTTTTCCTCTGAACAAAAGTCAAGAGTAAAAGTAGTATTTCATGATTTAAAATCTAAAATTAATCCCTGGATAAAAAAAGAAATTGGAGATGTTGATATAATTCTACATTTGGCTGCTGGCTCTCATGTAGACAGAAGCATCGACTTTCCGATGGAGTTTGTATTGGATAATGTAGTTGGAACAGCAAATATACTTGATTATGCACGTTATTTAAATGATAGAAAAGGAATTGAGAGGATAATTTATTTTAGCACTGACGAAGTTTT
>CESW01265405.1_pt1 | contig 35268 bp, 32 predicted proteins | sample 531171 | NCBI WGS metagenome assembly CESW01 (sample SAMEA2621859, study PRJEB7988) | marine metagenome | biome: marine biome (ENVO:00000447); feature: surface water layer (ENVO:00002042); material: "saline water (ENVO:00002010), including plankton (ENVO:xxxxxxxx)" | depth 5 m
ACTAATAGCTCAATTGGCTTAATTTATGCACTGAAAAAAATTTTTACTTAGATATTCCTGAAATTATTGCTTTTTAGCAAGATTAAGCAGAAAACATAATTAGAAAAAATATTGCTATTAATAAACAATAATATTAGTAAATTTAGTAATTAGAATGGAACTTAATACTTTAGAGAAAATACTTTTTGAAAAAAATAAAATTAACGAGAATCTAAAGAAAAATTTTTCATTAATAAAAAAAATTGCAGATAAAATTTTAAAAACTTTAGAGAATAAATCAAATATATATACTTGTGGAAATGGTGGATCTGCAGGAGACGCCCAACACTTTGCAGCTGAAGGAATTGTTAGGTTAAAACCTCAAACTAACAGAAAGCCAATTCCCATAATTTCTTTAGCACTTGACAGTTCATCACTCACAGCTTGCGCAAATGATTATGGTTATGACTACATATTTTCTAGACCTTTAGAAGCATTCGCAAAGAAAAAAGATTTATTGATATGTTATTCAACTTCTGGAAAATCAAAAAATATAATTCAAGTTTTAAAAAAAGCTAAACAAATGAATATTTACTCCATATGTTTTTTGGGTGGAAATGGTGGTTATGCAAAAAAATTAGCAAATCTATCTTTTATTGTAAAAAGTAATAATGTTGCAAGAATACAAGAAACGCATATTTTTCTAAGTCATTTTGTACTTGAAGAAGTAGAAAAAGTATTATTAAAAAAAAGAAAAATTTAAAAAAAATAATCTTCAAAATTTGTATTTAATAAACTCAATTCATCCTGAAGTTTTAAAATTTCAAAGTCATTATCAATAATCTCTTCAAAAGTGGTTTGAATTGAATATTTATCTCTTAAATACTTTTCAAAACTAATTATATTTAAATTTTTTTTACTTAAATTTTTTTCAGGAGTATTAATAAGTATCGGCTTCCTTTTCTTATTTAACATAAATTCGATAAATATTCCTGAATGATCCGATATTAAATTATCTGTCTGCGAAAAATCTGGAATTAATGAATTATCAATTTCAACACCAAATTTTTTTAAAAAATTAATATTAATCTCTTTTTTTTTAATTGACATTGGATGAGGTCTAACTTTTAACTTAAAACCTTGTTTTATTAACAATTCTAAAAAATGGTAAAAATTGGATGTATAAAAATTGGTAGACCAGGTTGGAGCAATAATTAAATCCAATTTTTTCTCAGAATTTTTTGATAAATTAATCTTTTTTATTATCTCGTATTTTGATTTAAATTTTCTGATTTTAAGATTATTTTTAAGGTTAATATAATCAACATCTTTGTGTTGAAATTTATTAGTTGTTTGTATTGCATCAAAAAATATGAAAGCTTTGTCATTATAAGCTTTCACTAAACCTACTGATGAATGCTGCAAATATATATATTTATTTTTTTGAAATTTTGATCTTTTAAAAATGCTATTACCCAAGTCGGGGGTAGTAGAATATATGATTTTGTTTTTAGATGTAAGAAAGTAAAGCTCTCTAAAAAAATTTGTTTTAAGAGTTATTGAAGTAATATTTCTGTCATTTAAAACCAGATCGCAAAAGCTTACTATTAAAATTTTCTTTTTTTTTGATTTACTTTTTATATATGGTTCTAAATACTGAAATGTAAATAAACTTTCGTTAAAGAAACATATTTTTTTTTGGTTATTTTTTTTTAGAAGTTTTAAGAAGTTTAAGAAATCTTTAAAAAAATTTATCATTACATTTTTTAAAATTATTTAAATCTTCCTCATCGTCAAATTCATACCATGGTTCATTATTTGGGAAAACTTTGATAACCATTTTATTTTTTATTAGATTTTCTAAGAAATCTGTTGTCTGCATTTTTTTTGTTTTTGTTTTTTTGTAAATTTTCAAAATCGGCTGAATTTTATTTTTTGGAACATAAAGTAAACCCATAAATTGACCTTTAGTATTTTCATCTATTTTCTTTCCTATTTCGATTAGATTAAAATTTTTATCGTATTTTAAAGACTCTGCATCATTAGTTTTTAATTTTCCTCTTATTTTCCAAATTTTTTTCCAGTTAGTTTTGGATGGTAAAAGTATATCTTTGCTTTTTTTCCTCATAATTTTTTCAACTAATTTTTTTGAGTAAATTATATCTGAGTATGAGATTATAGTATCTTCACTAGATATTTTAAGTCCCATAATCAATGTATGCAGCATGTCTCTTTTCATGAAATACTTGTTATAAATAAATACAAGATTTTTACTTAAAAGTGATTTTTTCAATATTTTAGCATTGTGACCAATTACAATTATTTTTTTTTTTATTTTAGAATTGGAAAAGCTATTGTTGATAATATCAAATATTCTTAATTTCTTATTTATTTTGAGTAATATTTTATTGTCAAATTTCCCTTTAAATCTTGATCCAACTCCTGCTGCTAACAAAACTAAATTCATTAATTAATAAATTTATTAAACAAATTTAATATAATCTTATTATTTCCAGGTCTTTCAGGATGCATCATAAGACATAAAAGTCTCTTTTTTTTATGAGATGCAATTTCTACTGAATTATCTTTACATTTACCTAAAATATCAAAATTAGAACCAATATTGAATATTTTGTATTTGTGATAAGAATTTACAAAAATACTCTTCTTTTCACCATCTATTTTGAGCGTAATTTTGTGTTTATTTGAACCCTGTTTACTTTTAATAATTTTGCAACCACTGTTACTTGCTAAAAGTTGAAAACCTCTGCATACTGCTACAACAGGAATTTTTCTTTTAAAACAATAATTTGCAAGATTAATTTCAAATTTGTCTCTTAATTCATTTAATTTATTTTTCTTTACTTTAAAGATATCACCTCCTCCAGAAAGAACTACAGCTTGAATTTTTGAACTTTTTAAAATATTTTTGAAATTAGAATAATCACAAAGCATAATTATATTTTTATTTATTTTATTAGCTAAATCTGACCATTCTTTATTAATTGAAAAGCATATTTTTTTGTATTTATTTAAATATACATAAGGAGTAATCAATATGCTCATGAGATAATATTAATTATTTTTTGACTGCAGTTCAATTCAATTATCTTTGATTTTTTTAAAATGTTAAATTGTGTATCACCAATTCCTATACAAGCAGGTAATTTTTCTTCCATACATCTAATCGACATATGGGAGTTTGCCCCACCATATTTTGTTATAAGACCTGTAATTTTCTTATTAAAAATAAAATCATAACCAGGATCTGCATTTTCAATCAAAACTATTTTATTTTTAATTTTATCATCAGCTAATTTTTCGTTATAATTAATACATTGAGAAGTTATATTTTTATCAGAAAAGTAATTTCCTTTTGATGATGAAGCTTGATAACAATAAATATCATTTACAGAAGTTATGACGTCTGGCAAGCTTATTTTTTTTGATATTTTTTCTTTTCTTTTATTTTCTTTTATCTGTTTTCTTAATTCGTATGCTAATTTGTCAGATTTTAAATGGTTATAAGATCTTAAAATTGAATTAATATCAACGTATTCAAGATCATCTCTTTTAATCTTAATTTCTTTGCCTAGTTTAATTAGGTTTAAAAATATTTCATCTATACATTTTGAATATATATATTTTCCATACTCTCTTAACTTTATAGAATCTTTTATAAAATTGATTAAATATTTTGATGAAATATTTATATTTTCTTTTTTAAGCAGTATATCAATTTTTTTATACTGTAATTTACTCAATATAAAATTTTTACTCTTACTTTTATTTTTATTTTTATTTATTTCTAAAACTTTAGGAAAATATTTTTTTAAGTTTTCTTTATAATTTTTTGAACCAATAGAATATGTCAGGGGCCTCAAGTGCCCATACTTTTCTAAAAATTTTTTTCTTTCATATGAATTTTTCCATATTTTAGAGGAATCATGCTTAATTTGTTTAGATATAGTATCAATACTCTCGTATATTTTGCTTAAATCATTATTAGATAAAATTTTAATATTATTAAGTGATTTTAACAAACTAGTACCTATAAATCCACACCTAGCTAGACCAGAGAAAGGTAGCGCACTGTTTCTTTTACAAATCTGTGTTAGAAAAAATATATTCTGAATATGACTTAATTTCTTTTTATTTAGATCTTCAATTAAGTCAAAAACTTTATCTATTATTTTTTTATCATTCTTTAGAAAATCAAACTTTAATATATTTTGTGTGATTAATTTTAGTTCATTTAAATACTTGTTTGCTTCAAGTTTATTTAAATATTTGTAGACTTTACTTCTAGAATTAAAATCAAAACAAGTCTCAATTACATCAAATTCAATTTTATCATGAAGATGTTTATTTTTCGAAAGATAATTAACTCTATTGTTAATTATTTTTTTACATAAATTTTTACTTAAATTTTTTGGAAGAAAAGAATTAAAATCAGTCCTTATGTCAATAAATGGCTTTCCATAAATATTATACATTAAAGCATTAGGTCTTACGTCTTGATATCCATATTTTTGTCTTTGGTTCGCCCATATATCGTTAGTTATTAATTCTGAATATAAAGATATTGCCAATGGTTTTGGTGTTGAACCTATCATTTCAGCAGGATTCCAATCAGCCATGTTGCTTAAAATAGTTTTTTTTCCAACTAATGTAGGATTATGATTTATTTTTAATATTTTTTTATGAATATTTTTAAGATGTTCATCAATCATGTAATATTTTTTAGTTTCTAATAGCGGTCTACATTGGAAAATGAATAACTTATTTTTTTTTAAACCAAACTCAATATCTAAACTATTATTTTTAAAAATTTTTTCTATTTTTTTTATTTTTCTTAGAATTTTCTTAAATTTTTTATCAAAAGTTATTTTATTTTTATAAATTATATTGGTCTTCATTGATAAATTTTTAGCGCCTGAGGTAATCAAATCAGTTTTGCCTGATGTATCGTAATTTATAATATAATAATCAGAATTTGTTCTTGGGTCTTTTGTAAATATTACACCAGATAAATCTAAATTTTCAATAAGGTCCTGAACAAGAATTTGATCTTTATTATTTTTAAAATCTTTAGTTACGTTTTGAATATTTTCATCTATTTTTTTTGATGAAATAGTTTTTACTCTCTTTGACTTGTATTTTCCTGCTAAACTTGAATTAAATCTATCCTCATCTTTTCCAGACGACCTTATAATAATACTTTTAGAAAATTTATTTAATATTTTTGAGATAATATTATTTTTATTTATAAAGTAATAACCCTTTTCAAAAAAAAATAATTTTGGGATTATAATATTTTTATCATTTTTTAATTTTGATGATAAAAACTTTAAAGCTTCGGCTTTAGTAAATTGTTTCACTCTTAATTTTTATCTGATTTTTTTTTTTTAAGCTTTTTAAAAAAATCTTTTACTTTTTTCCAATAAAAACTCATATAAGAACCTATCAATGCAATAACCGCAATTATTGCTTGCAATATTATAGACCCTGTACCTGGATCTAAATATGCAAATGCACTTGTACTTTGAGCAAAGTAAAGAGATATTAAAGTTATTGAAATTTTTATCATTTTTTCTATTTAATCATGTTAATTTATAAAAATGTCTAAACAAAATCTATCCTTAAATTTATTGTCGTTGATTTTGCTAATGATTTTTTTTGTTTTGCCGCTTTCTGTTTTAGGTAATTTTTTAAAATTTCAAAATGATATTTTTTTCAACATAATTCAAAGAGGTAGTACTAATTTTTTAGATACAAGTATATTAATTTTTTTAGCTTTCCTCTCTTTGTTGATTATCGCTATTTGCTATTATTTTTTGAGGCTACACAATAAGATAAAATCTAATTTGGCATATTTTTTAGGTTTTGTTTGTATCTGGATATTACTTTCTGGTTTTTTTTTCCCAACGTCATCTTTGACTGGAATAATAGATCCTAGCAGCGCGGGTGTAAATAAACTTAATTTAATAATTGTAATTTTATGCTCTGTAATTTTACCTTACTTTTTATGTAAAGAAAAAATATCTAAAATATTTGTATATTTCATATATTTTTTTTTATTTATTAATCTTATCATTTCATGCTTAGAAATATTTTCTAAAAACGAAACAAGCAAATTAAATTTAAATGAAAATTTAATAACTAACAAAAATAATTTATTAAGATCAGCAAAGCTTAACCCAACAAATAATATATTAGTAATAAGTTTTGATGGAATTAGCTCTTTAATATTGGAGGATATTTTTTTAACAAATCCAAAAATTAAAGAAGTTTTTAAAGATTTTGAATTTTATAATAATATAATCTCGCAGGCCCCAGCTACAACATTATCTTTAGCCGGAGAGCTTTATGGAAATTTGGAATATAAAAAAATTTCTTCTGACGAAAATCTATTAATAAATGAGCTAAATGCCTTACCAAATATTCTTAAAGAGACAACTGATTACTTTACATTTGGAGATTATAATACCTTTAATAATAACAATAATAGAAAAATATTAAATTATATAAATTATCAAGAGAGTGATAAGATTATAAAAATACTAAACAACCATGAAACATCACTCGAAATTTATAGATATTCTATGTCAAGATTCGGAACAAGGTTATTAGTGAATTTCTTTGATGATTTAAAATTCTATCTTTATAAAAAATTTTTTAAAATAAATATTAATAACCTTGATTTAAAAGATAAAATCTTCTTCCATAGAGGAGCATCTTTTGAAAAAAAAACATTAACAGATATACAAATATTTAAAGAATTTACAGAAAAAATTCATACAGATAATTTAGCAAAAAACAAAGTCTCATTAAGAATGTTTCATTTTAATTACTCTCATTTCCCTGTAGATTTTGACGATAACTGCAACTACTTCAGTTATAATAGAAAATTATTTCTAATTAATCAGAATTACGAAAGTGTAAAAAAGGAAACATTATGTTCACTTAAATTAATGAGTAATTTTCTAAAAAAATTAATTGATTTAGATTTATATAAAAATTCCACAATAGTTTTAAAAAGTGATCATGGGACACCAAGTAATTATTTTGTTCAATCAAAATTCTCTAATATTAATTACGATATTAATAATCATAAACAGTTTGGATATTTAAGATATAAACCTTTTTTAATGATAAAAAAAAATAATGAAACGAGGTCGGAAATAAATATAAATAATAATTTTAAATCACTTAATTATTTAAACTATTTTTATTGTACTTTATTGAAAAAAGATAACTGTAAATTTGATAAGACTGTCCAAATTTATGTTCCAAAGAAAAAAAATTCGTCTTTTGAAATTAAAGATTTGATTAAGTTACAAGTTAAATCAAAAAATGAATTTATTAATTTAATTTTAAATACTAAATATTAAAACTTTTTTTCTTGCCTTTATGCAATGATTTTTGTGTTACTACGCCTGTTATTTGACATGTAAATTTTGGTGATATCCCACAATTTGATGATAAGTGGTATATTCCAGCTTCCCATGTATATAAATCTCCTGCCTTCCAATTTGCTAAAACATTGTTACCGATTTGTAAAATATGACCCCAATCCCAATCCTCAAGAAAAAGTAAATATCTTTTTATTTTTTTTAAATCTTTACCTTCTAAGCCTGCACGCTTCAATGCGCTTGAGTAAGTGTCAAAATGCCATGGGTTTGTATTTCCTGGATCTTGTTTAAAGCATGCAATAGTTGCATGATCTAAACCACAACATTTTTTTATTTTTTCAAACTCAGTTGGCATTTTATCTCTACTATCTATCCATTGATAATATCTAGAATTATGATCGCTATATCCATGTTTAATATGATCAAGTTTTGACGCCCCAATACTATTAGGACTTAATTGTGTTGGAATAATTTTACCATTCCTAAAATCATCTTTGTAAAGCCTAACACTAGACTCTGATTTTTTTTTGGATAATTTAGATTTTATTTTATTAAATTTTAAATTTTTTATTCTACCTATATATTTACAGTCTCTTGATTTAATACTTGGATTATAGTGCCAATCTTTAGTTGATTTTTTGTATTCAAAAAGACTAGTAAATGTTTTAGGCATTAATATCTCTCATATTTCCTAAAATAGATGATATACAAATTCTTCTCCATTTTGAACCTCTATTAAAATTCTTATATTCTTTTTTGCTCCCTAAACCAAATATAACACAGTCAGATGGAGTTAAATCCAATTTTTTACAAATATTTAACTGTTTTTTCCGAAATTTTTTTTGGCAATAGTCTGTGTCATATTTTTTTATTAACTTTAATCCTAAACCAACAGAAATACGAGACAACATACCCATTTCAGTAAAAAGATCTGCTGGATCATAATCAACACTTTTTTTACATCTTATACCTATTCTTACTCTTTCAGTTCCATAGAACGCTTTACTCAAACTGAAGGTTAAAACTTTGATACATTTTCTATTAAGGTTAAAGTTAATATTTCTTGCAATAGAATAGTATGCTAAATCTATTAATACTGGTACATTTAATTTATCGCATTCATTTATAACCTGTTTCATTAAAGGGTGTTCATTTCCAAAGTCCGAAAATGGCAATGAAATTATAACAGCATCATTTTTTTTTATACTTTCTTTTTCTATATACGTCCATTTAATTTTATTTTCTCTCCAAATTATTTGATGGTATTTGAATTCACCCTTAAATACTCTAAATCTTCTACCTCTGTGCGTGCTATAAAAATCATCAAATGCTTGTGAGGTTCCATGTACAAACGATAATTTATTAAATAAATTTAATCCATTTAATCTATTTAATGAACTTTTTTGCAACCATTGAAAATATTTCGTTAAGAAATTTGTATGCAATTTTTTTTCATAAATATATCTAGATTTCACATTTTTATTAACAAATTTAAAGATTTCTAAATCTGGTATTGGTCTAGCTCTTTTTGTAATTTTTTTTAACATTTATAATTAATTAAATAAAACTCTTTTAATAAAGTAAAATAAAGTTTTTTGAAAATAAATTATTACAATTAAAAACACTAGCAGTAATTTTTCAATAGGACTTAATGTGTATAAATTCATAATTGATTTTATAAGTTTTAATGAAAAGTTAAACTGATAAATAAAAATTTTAAATAATGAAGATATTTTCCAATAATTTGGGCCTGTATTTCTACTTTTTTCAATTTCATTTCTATCTTTTATAGCAAAATTAAAATATCTTTTTTTTAAAACTCCAACCTTTTTTTTTAATAAAAAATTAAAAATAAAAACGTTATCGTGGTTAGATTTTGAATCATCGAAATATCTATAATGTTTAAATTCAGTTTTTAAAGCGCTTGATTTATAAACTCCAAAAAAAATTGGATTGATATTTCTGAATAAAATAAAATTACTTAAGTTTTTTAATTTAGATTTTGTATAAGTATAGTAAGGATAATTTTTTGCAAAAAATATTTTATTTTTCCCATCAATAAAATTGTAAAATGTATAAATAAGATCCAAATTTTTTGCCTCAAGCTTTAAAATAACACTATCAAGAAAATTTTTATTGTAAAAATCATCATCAGTCATAATCATACAGTAATCTGTTTTGAGTAAGAACTTTTTTATCAAATATCTTTGAGCTTCAAGAATATCTCTTTTTTTCTTGTCTATTAAAATCTTAATTAAAAAATTTTTTTTTTTATTTCTTTTTTTTATTCTTCTTAATATTTTTATAGTTGTGTCTTCCGATTGATTATCTAAAATATAAAGGTTTACTAAGCCTTTATATTTTTGTCTTAAAATCGAATTAATAGAATTTTCAATGGTTTTTTCACCATTCCAAACACAAAGAAAAATGCCAAGCCTTTTTTTCATTTTTATAAATAAACGCCGTTCAATTTTAACTATAAAAGTGTTTTAAGATCGATAAATTATATTTAGTTAATTTATATATAAAATTTAGTATATTAATATATTTTTATTAAAAATATATATTATAAAGGTGAAATCTTATTCTTATTTTGAACAATCTACAGATACTCAAAAGTACCTTAAATCTCTGTCAGATCTTTTTTTTAATTATGTAAGACTATTATTTAAAGAGGATGAGCTTATATTTAACAAGGACAATTTTTTTAGAGTAGAATTTAAAAAAAGTATAATAAGAGGTCTGATTAGGTATAATGTTGTTTCTTCAGATTTTTTGTCTAGTATAAAATCTGATTTTTCTCGTATAAAAAAAATTGAAAAGGAAACCATATCAATTGACAATTTGTATTTACTTTTTCATTTAAGTAATGATTTGTCAGAGGAAGGAACATATCATGTAGATAGCAGAATAGAAACCTTTACTCTTTGGTCTCCTTTGGTTGATTATGATTATCCATCAATTAATTTTTTTTGGCCAGGATATAACTTTTTTAGAATTTTGAAATTTTTAAAATTAAATATTTTGAGAAAATATTTTATTAAGACTTTACAAAACCCAAAAAAAAATAATACATATTTTTGGGACGGAAGAGTTCCACATAAGGGAAGGTTAAATTCCTCTAAAAAATTTTCAGCTGCAATGACTTCAAATGTGATTTTAAATAATACAAGCAATAATTTTTACGGAGCTAAATTGAGTACTTATACAAATATTGATAACGAGGAAATTTTAGCTGACTTTGATAAACTTTTTAAATTTATAGAAAACAATGTTTTAATAATTGAAAAATCTGAAGAAAAATTTGACGAGTGCGTAAAAAATTTAGAAAAAACTGATAACTTTCAATTAAATATTAAAAATTTAAATATATTTTCATTTGCCCTTAGTCTTTTGGCTCAAAGAACAAATGCTTTGATTGACAATCAATTGAATACTAAGATTTCTAATTTAATTGATTTATTGGCTTTAAGATTAAATACTGAGAACTTATCAAGTAAAGATAGGATATCAAAATCTAATTTTATTAGTGATAATGATAAAATAAAATTTATAAAATAGTCTAATTAATAGACAGTTTATGTTTTAATTAATTTGGCTTAACAAACCAAATTTTAATATATAGATTAGCATAAATTATTAAATTATAGAAATCTGTAACAATGATTATTAAATGACAACGAATGAAACTCTAGATGCTGTTTTCATCAACCCATCGGTTGGTGGCAATTATCAATCATTGAAATCAAAATATACTGCAATAGAGCCTCCCACATGGTCACTTCTTTTGGCTCAATCAATGAGAAATTTCGGTTTTAAAGTATCAATTATTGATGCAAATGCAGAAAATTTATCAATTGAGGAAATATACGAAAAATTGAATAAATTAAACCCAAGATTAATAGTATTTGTTGTGTATGGTCAAAATGTAAATGCTGGCACAACCAATATGGAAGGTGCTTTAACGTTAAGTAAATATTTTAAATCAAAAAACCAAAATTTAAATATTTCATACATTGGATCATACGTACAAGCTTTGCCTATTAAAGCTTTAAATGATGAAAGTAGTATCGACTTTGTTTTTACCAATGAAGGTGTCTATGCATTGAAAAATATTTTAAAATTAAATGACTTTAGAGTAAATAGTTTGATGAATATTAAAGGTATTGCTTATAGAAATAATGACAGAGTTGTACTTAATAAACCCGAGATTGTTGTGCCAAATGAACGTATGGATATAGACTTACCAGGTTATGCTTGGGATCTTCTTCCTTATAAAAATTCACCCTTAGATTTGTATAGAGCTCCTATGTGGCATGCAGAATATGATGAGGAAAAAAGAACTCCTTATGCTGCTTTGCATAGTTCACTTGGTTGTCAATTCAAATGTAGTTTCTGCATGATTAATCTTATTAACAGAAATGACGAAGATGATATTGGTGTTTCATCAAATTATAGTGGGATGAGATATTGGAGTCCTGATTTTATTATAAATGAATTTAAAAAATTAATTAAAATGGGGGTTAGAACAATAAGAATTACCGATGAAATGTTTTTATTAAATCCAAAATACTATTTACCTCTATGTGAAAAATTAAGTGAATTGAACAAAGATGACAAATTAAGAATGTGGGCTTACTCAAGAATTGATACAGTAAAAAATCCAAAAATTTTATCAGTTGTGAGAAAAGCAGGTATTAAGTGGTTGTGTCTAGGAATAGAAAGTGGTGATAAGAAAGTAAGATTAGAAGTAGCTAAAGGAAAGTTTGAGGATGTAGATGTGAGAAAAATTATAAAGCAAGTTCATGAAGCTGATATAGATATTATGGCAAATTATATGTACGGTTTACCAGGGGATGATTTGGAGACAATCAAAAAAACTTTCGATTTAAGCATTGAACTTTGTACCTCTGGTTGGAATACTTATCCAGCAATGGCATTACCGGGTAGCGCCTTGTATAAAGAGGCAATAATTAAAGGCATAGAAATGCCTAAAACTTATTCTGGTTATTCATTTCATGCTTATGACACAATCTGCTTACCAACAGAAAAGCTTAAGGCTTGGGAGGTTTTAAAATTAAGGGATGATGCATTTATAGATTATCATTTAAATCCACAATTTTTAAATAGAATTAAAAATAGATTTGGCGACAAAGCAGTTTATAATATTAAACAAATGTCAAAAATTAAGCTTACAAGAAAAATTGTAGAGGAGAATTTGACAACATAATTAAATTTTTGCCAATAAACTATTAATTATTTGATAAATTTATATATTTAGTATATCGAACTTTTGGACATACAAAGTTATATTTTAAATAAAATAATTATATAAAGCTCTAAATTTAATGAAAAAACTCAATTTTTATAAATATAAAGCAATAGATCTAAGAAAGAAACTTTTTGAAAAATTTTTCTTATTACAAGAGGGTCATCCAGGTTCAGTATTTTCAATTTTGGATGTTTTGATTGTGCTTTATTATGGAAAATTTATTAGGATAAAAAAAGGTAAACCACTAGATGACGTCATTATGAGCAAAGGACATGCAACAGTTGGTCAATATCCAATTCTTAGTGATTTAAAAGTAATAAAAAAAAAAAATTGGAATAATTGGGGTAAAAACCTAAACACCTCTTTGAGAATGTTTGGAAATCATAATATTCCAGGAATAAAAGTTTCCTCAGGTTCTTTAGGTCATGGCATAGGTTTGGCTTCAGGAATTGGATTTTCGGCAAGAAAAAACTTAAAAAATAAACAAGTTTACGTGATTATAAGTGAAGGTGAATTGTACGAAGGTTCTACTTGGGAAAGTTTATTATTATTAGCTGAATTAAAATTAGAAAATGTATTTATTATTTTGGATATAAATAACAACATCATTTTAGGAGACCCTAAAAAATGCTTAAGTTTAGGTAATATAAAAAAAAAATTTAGATCATTTGATATATATACAGATGAGTGTGACGGACATGATTTTTTAAATATAGAAAAAAAACTTAATAAAATGAATAAATTAAAAAAACCAAAATGTTTGATAGTTAATACAATAAAAGGTAAAGGCTTCAAAATGATGGAAAATAAATCTAAATGGCATTATTGGAATTCTATTTCAGATATAGAGTATAAACAATCACTTTTATTTTTAGACAGTAAAAAATGACAAAAAAAATTACTTATCAAAGAGATGAGTTTATAAAAACAATTTATCAAAAAGCAAAAATTGATAAAAAAATATTTTTTTTGAGTGCAGATTTTGGAGCACCTGCATTAGATGCTTTTAGACAAAATCTATCACCTCAATTTTTGCATATGGGAATTTCTGAACAGAATATGATCGATTTCGCTTGTGGAATGTCATTAGAAGGTAACAAAGTTTATACATATGCAATGGCTCCCTTTATATCACTAAGAGCCTTGGAGCAACATAAAACAACCACTTGTCTTATGAATTCAGATGTTTGTACTATAGTTACTGGTATTGGACTCAGCTATGCTAACTCTGGGCCAACACACTATTCCACAGAAGATTTTGCTTCACTAAGATCACTATCTAACTGTTATATTTATACTGCCTCTGACTCAAATACAGCAAAATTGATTGCAAAAAAAACATTAACACAAAAATTGCCAACCTTTGTGAGACTTGATAGGCACCCTTTTGAAAATTTTATAAGCAATGTTTCAATTAAAGATATTGATAACGGCTATAGATACTTGATTAAATCCAAGTTAAAAAAAAAAAATATACTAATAATTGGACATGGAACAATTATTAATAGAGCTTTAACAGCTTACGAAAAAATAAATGTCTCATTTCAAAAAAAAATCGATATAATTGATTTAATAAGATCCAAACCTTTTCCAATTAAAATAAAAAAAATTATGCAAAAATATAAAAGTATTATTACTATTGACGAACAAACTTCAGAAGGTAGTTTGGGTTCTCTTGTTATGGAAAATTGTAATATTAAAAATAAGAATATAGAATGTTTAAGTCTTCCTGATAATTTTATATTCGAAAATTTGGGTCGAAATAGGCTTTTAGATAAATATGGTTTGTCAATAGCAAATATCCAAAAAAAAATAATAAAACTGATATAAATTTGATTATTTCTAAAACACCTTATAGAATTTCTTTTTTTGGAGGAGGAACAGATTATCCACAGTGGTATTTAGAAAACGGTGGAGAAGTTATATCAACCACTATAGACAAATATCTTTACTTAACTTGCAGATATTTGCCTCCTTTTTTTGATTATAAGCATAGAATTGTTTGGAAAATACTTGAGAGAGCCAAGAATACAAATCAAATTAAACACAATGTAGTAAGAAAATGTTTAGGATATTTAAAATTTAATAAAGGAATAGAATTACATTATGACGGAGACTTGCCTGCACAAAGTGGAATGGGATCAAGTTCTTCTTTTACAGTTGGTTTATTAAATACAATTTATCGTTTGAGAAATGTTACACTTACAAAAAAAGAGCTTGCAAATAAAAGCTTATTTTTTGAGCAAAAAATACTCAAAGAAATTGTCGGGTCTCAAGATCAAATAGCATGTTCGTTTGGAGGGTTTAATTCAATAAAATTTACTAAAAAAGGCGATTATAAAATAAATAAGTTTCATTTATTTAAAAAAGATATTGAAGTTTTTAACAATAATTTATTTTTGATATATAGTAATCAATCAAGAAGAGCACACGATATTGCTAATAGTTATATTTTTAAATTAAATAAAGAAAAAAAAAAACAAATGCTTGTTATACAAAACTTTGTTAATGATGCTAAAATTTTTTTAAAAAAAAAACAATTTGACGACTTTGGCTATTTATTAAGAGAAAGTTGGGAAAAAAAAAGAGAGTTATCTAAAAAAATTTCCACAGAAAAAATTGATTACTTATTTAGAAAAGGTATTAAAAATGGAGCAATAGGAGGAAAATTACTAGGCGCAGGGGGTGGAGGTATGTTTTTATTTTACGTACCATTAAATAATCACGGTAAGTTTTTGTCAGGTTTTAAAAAAAATTTAATTATACCATTTAAATTTGAAACTGAAGGAAGTTCAATTATATTTAACAGTTCTAATAAAAAACAAATATGAAAAAATTATTTCATCCTTTAATGTATAATAATTTCTCGAATGAAGATATAAATTGTGTTATTAAATTTTTAAAACAAAATAAAAATGTAATTTTAACTCAATCAAAAAAAGTAAGTGAATTTGAAAAAAAGTGGTCAGAGTGGCTTGGAACTAAATATAGTGTTTTTGTTAATTCAGGATCTTCCGCTAATTTAATTACTCTACAGGCTTTAAAATTAATTTATGGAAAGGGTGAAATAATCGTTCCTACACTAACGTGGATTTCTGATATATCTTCAGTTTTACAGAATAATTTTAAACCTATATTTGTTGATATAAACCCTAAAACTCTGTCAATGAATGAGGATCAAGTAATTAAAAAAATAAATAGAAAAACTAAAGCAGTCTTTATTTCCCATATTCAAGGTTTTAATGGACTTTCATCAAAACTTTTAAATTTTTTAAAAAAGAAGAAAGTAATTCTTATAGAAGATGTTTGCGAATCTCACGGAGCTAAATTTAAAAATAAAAAATTAGGAACATATGGTTTAGCTTCAAATTTTTCATTCTATTATGCCCACCATATGTCAACAATTGAAGGGGGAATGATCTCAACAAATGATAAGAAATTTTACGAAACAGCTAGGATTTTAAGATCTCATGGAATGTTAAGAGAAAGTAATAATAATAATTACGAAAAAAAAATAATTAAAAAATATCCTCAACTATCTCCAAAATTTATATTTTTGTATCCAGCTTATAATTTAAGAAATAATGAAATTTCAGCTGTAATAGGCATTAATCAGTTAAAAAGATTAGACAGTAATAATAAGATTAGAATAAGAAATCTTGAATTTTTCTTAAAAAATATAAATAGGAAAATTTTTAGAACTGACTTTCAATTAAAAGGTTCTTGTAATTATGCATTTCCTTTAATTTTGAAATACAAAAATTTTAAGTTTAGAACAAAGCTTGAAAAAAAAATGATTAAAAATGGCATAGAATTTAGGAGGGGTAATGCTGGTGGAGGCAATCAACTAAGACAACCTTATTTAAAAAATTATATTAAAAAAATTACCATGTCTAATTTTAAAGAAGTAGATCATATTCATTTTTTTGGATATTACATTGGTAATTATCCTTCATTGACAAAATCAAAAATTTTAAAAATTTGTAAAATACTAAATGAAGTCGAATAAAAATAGAAAATTTAAAAAATGCTTTATAACAGGTATAACTGGTTCGGGAGGAAGTTATTTAGCAGAACATATCTATAATAAAGATAAAAAAATAAAGTTATATGGCTCCTATAGATCGACAGGATACAAAAAAATTTTAAATAAAAATATTGATAATTTAAATTTAGTAAAATTAGATTTAAGAAATTACAAAAAATTAAAAAAAACCCTTAAACAAATAAGACCTGACTTAATATTTCACTTAGCTTCAAATGCAGATGTAAGAGGATCATTCGATAAACCCTTATTACATGCTGAGAATAATAATCTTATAACAATAAATTTATTAGAAGCTATTAGGGAACTTAAATTAAAATCACTAATTATTATTTGTAGTACTTCAGAAGTATATGGAAATGTTCCGAAATCAAAATTGCCAATAAATGAATTACAAGAAATAGCACCTATCAATCCTTATGCTGTAACAAAAACTTTTCAAGATTTAATTTCTCAGGTTTATTTTAAATCATTTAATCTTAATATTATTATAACTAGAATGTTTTCTTACACCAATGCAAGACGTAAAAATTTATTTCAAACCTCTTTTGCAAGACAAATTGTAGAGATAGAAAAGGGGCGATTAAAATTTTTAAAGCATGGAAATCTAAAAAGTGTTAGAACTTTTGTTGATATTGAAGATGCAATGCAAGCATACTGGCTTACAGCTAAAAAAGGTAATATTGGTGAAATTTACAATATTGGAGGAAATAAAATTATTTCTGTGGGAGAATTTTTAAAAATTTTAATTAAAATGTCTAACAAACCAATTAAGTGTGTTTCAGATAAAAATCTGTTTAGACCCAAGGATATTGGTATACAAATTAGTGATTCAAGTAAATTTAAAAAACATACAGGCTGGAAACCTAAAATAAATTTTAAAAAATCAGTAGATAAACTTCTAAATTACTGTAGAGAAAATTATTAATATGAAAAAAAAAATTTTAGTAACAGGTGCAGCAGGGTATATTGGATCTATGCTTTGCACAGAATTAGTAATGATGAATTATAATGTTGTTGCAGTTGATACTTTAAAATATGTTCAAAATTCTTTATCACATCTTCACTACTTTAAAAATTTTAAATTAGTTAAAGGCGATGTAACAAACAAAAATATCCTTAAAGAAGTCCTTAAAGGTTGTGATTATATTATCCCATTGGCAGCGCTAGTTGGAGCACCTTTATGTAAAAAATTTAGAAAAAAAGCTGTAGAATTAAATGTAAATTCCATCAAACTTTTATTAAGCTTGGTGAATAAAAAACAGAAAATCATCTACCCAACCACAAATTCTGGTTATGGAGTAGGTGAAAAAGGCAAATTTTGTGACGAGAATTCTCCTTTAAGACCAATATCGTTGTATGGTGTTACTAAGCTTCAAGCTGAAAAATTGGTACTTTCTCATAAAAATTCAGTTTGTTTTAGGCTTGCCACAGTATTTGGTTATTCATTTAGGATGAGAACAGATCTAATTGTTAACAACTTTGTTCAAAAAGCAGTAAATGAAAATAAATTAGATATTTTTGAACCACATTTCAGAAGAAACTTTGTACATATTAGAGATGTTGTAGCTTCTTTTATTTTTGCCATCAAAAATTTTAAAAAATTAAAAAATAATATATTTAATTTAGGTCTCTCGAATGCCAATATCACAAAGTTATCCTTAGCTAAAAAGATTAAAAAAAACGTGAGAAAATTAAAAATCAACATTATAACAAATGCAAAAGATCCGGATCAAAGAGATTATTTTGTTAGTAACAAAAAAATTGAGAAAGCTGGTTTTAAGGCTACTATATCGTTGGAGACAGGAATAGAAGAATTAGTAAATTTGTTTAATTCCTCAACAGTAAAGTTTATTAATAATTATTAAAAATAAAATTGGAAGATAAGTGATAATAAAAAAAAATTTAGAAATTTTTTTGAGATTTCTAGAAAAAAAACAAAAATTCAAATTTTATTTTATTATTTTTCTTCAACTAATTGGATCTATACTAGAAGCTTTTGGAATTGCATTAATTTTACCAATTCTTGGAATAATATTAGGTCAAGATACAAATTTATTCTCAGGGTTTTTCAAAAATATTACTTCTTCATACATCTATATTAATAAGGAATATTTACTTATTATCTCAATAATAACAATTTTATCTTTTTTTATTTTAAAAAATTCTGTTTTAATCTTTGTGTATAAGAAAATTTTTACATTTGCATACGAAATTCAGCAGATAGTAAAGTCGAAAGTTTACACTCACTTTATCAATCAGAAATACTATAAATTTACTGAGAAAGGATCTTCTAAAATGATTTCTACAATTTCAGTAGATTTAAATATATTTACTCAAAATTTTGTAGTCTCTTTACTAATCTTTTTAACTGAGCTTTTTGTTTTAATTATGATCTCTCTTTTACTTTTAATTATAGAACCTTCGGGTTTCTTTTTAGTTGCTTTTATAACTTCACTATTTGTATTTATTTTTTTAAAATTTTTTAAAAAAAAACTACACTCACTAGGAGAAGAAAAAGAAATTTATGAGGAAAGGATGCAAAAAATAATAAATAATAGCTTAAATTCTTTTCAGATCACAAAAATACACAATAAAGAAAAATTTTTTATAAAAAAATTTGACATGTTCAATAAGGAGTCATCTTTTTTATATGGAAAATTTATGTTTTTTCAAAATATTCCAAGATTATTTTTTGAAATATTAATAATTATATTACTTTCGGTTTTAATTTTTATAATGATAAAATTAAACTACACATTTGATGACATATTTATAAAAGTAGCAATATTTTCAGCAGCTGCTTTTAGAGTAATGCCATCTATTAATAGATTAACCTATACTTATCAAGGTATTATGTTCTCCTCTTCAACTCTAGATAAGATCTCAAGTTTAGCAAATGAAATAAATGAGATAAAAAATGTAAAAGAAAAAAATAACTCTATTAATAAGAAAATTATTGAGTTCAAAGATGAACTTCTCTTAAAAAATATTTGCTTCAACTATGGAAATAATGAGGTCTTAAAAAATTTAGACTTAAAGATACAAAAAGGTCAAGCAATAGGAATTTATGGAGAAAGTGGTGGGGGAAAAACAACTTTGGTCAACTTGATATCTGGTTTAATTAAGCAAGATAGTGGAAGTGTGTTTGTAGATAATAATGAAGTTAATATAGACAATTCGGAGTGGCAAAAATTGATTGGATATGTTCCTCAAAATATAAACTTACTCGATGATACACTAATAAATAATATTACTTTTTCAGATGATGAAAGTTATGATAATGATTTTCTAGAAATGATATCAAATCAATCACAAATTACTGATTTAATTAAATCTCATGGGAATAAAAAAATTGGTGAAAGAGGCTTGAGAATGTCTGGTGGGCAATTACAAAGATTAAGTATTGCACGAGCTTTATACAAAAAACCTTCAATTCTTATATTTGATGAAGCAACAAGTGCGCTTGATTTAGAAACTGAAAAAAAAGTTTTTAACACTATATATTCGCTAAAGAGAAAAAAGACATTAATAATTATTTCGCATAATATTAAAAATTTAGATGAATGTGATGTTAAATTTAGATTAGAAAATGGAACTTTAACTAATACAGCGATTTAACATATTTCACTTAAAATGAAAAAAATAACAGTAATAATATTCACTTACAAAAGAGCTATGTTACTACACAATTGCCTTGACACATTAATAGATAATTTTAAAAATTTAGATAAAACAATACACATAATTTATAATCCCAATGTAGATCACGAAACTTCTTATGAAAAATTAAAAAAAAATTTCAAAAATCATAACATAAAATTTTATAAGAGAGAAAAAATTAATTTACTAAGTTGGATTTCAAAAATTTTTAGGCCATTAAACTTTTTATGGTTATTAAGGTGGCCAATAATGGTTAAAGAGATGAATAGTTTTAAAAAAATCTTAGAGGATATACTAGAACATACAACTAATGATTTTATTACTTTATGTCCTGATGATATGATCTATTTTGATAAAACTTCAATACCAAAAACAGCACTAGAAAAATTATCTGAAAGTCCAACCAAATTTCAATATAGATATTTTACAAGTGATAATTTTAAAAAACCACACAATTTAAATAAAGACTTAAAAGTAACATATTATAGAGATAAAGTTGATGAAAAATATTTTTTGTGGTCTTTTAAAGATAAACATGCTTCAGGAGTATGGAAATATCGATTTACAATTGAAGGAACTATCTACGAGAGGAAAGCGTTATTAAAATTTCTTAGACCCTTTATTTACCACAATCCAATAACGTTAGAAGCTATTGGATTGTGGGAAGCTAGAATTAGAGATTTCTTTTATAAGGGATTGTCATCAACAAAAAGAACAGCAGCTACATATCAAGTTAATAATGTGCAAAAAATTGTAGATACTCCATCTGCTAATTATGATGTAAATTTATTGATGAAAGCATATAATAATGACTATAAACTTATATATGAAAGAGAAGACTTTTATAAAAATGAACATGACACTACACCTAAAAACCTAAATTTTGTTAACACTCAAAGTTTAGAAAAAATAAATTATCAACAATTAAAAAAAAAACTTAATTATTAGACTTATTCTGTTTTAAATACTTATCTAATATAATTACACACGAGGATAGTATCAAAAAATCTAAACTAAAAACTGCATGTGAATTTTCAACAAAAGATCTCATACCGATATAAATAAGAATCAAAAAAATTGAATTTAAAATAAAATTTTCTTTATGATTGTAAATTTTTTTCTTAAAGAAATGAAATATCAAATTTAAGATGTAAATATTTAAACAAATAAAAAATAATAAACCAATGTATCCTCCACAGATAAAAGAGTAAAAAATACTACTAGATGCATTAGTCATAAAACCACTATTTCGTATATCAATTTTTTCTTTTAAAAGCTCAAATCTATCAGCTTGAGGTCCATATCCGAAAATTTTTTTGTAGTCATAATTATTAATTATTTTCAACCAAATTAAATTTCTTGCAGATGTTATAAATTCTAATTCTTTTTCTTCTATTTTCTGGTCAATGACTTTATCTAAAACTTCTTCAATTCTATTAGGCTTATTTATAATATAATTCTTAAATTCATAAGATTTTGATATGTTTACTCTTTTTAATAATTCTAGTTTTAAAATTTGAATACCTTTAAAACTATAAATTGAAGCAGAAATAATTAATATATATATTGTCAAATTTCTTAGAAATATTCTCTTAGAAAATAAAATTAAATTTAAGATCATAATTATTAAAATTGACATTAATGAAATTCTTGACTGCAGTCCCCAGATATTAGTTCCAATTAATATTAATAAGAAAAATATAAATATAAAACTTATTTTAGATAAATTTTCATTTAACTTTATCATTAGAACTATAAATATTAAGGCCAAAATTCGAGCAAGCCCAGTTACACGAATTATAGGGTCGTCAACAAATGTTTGGCTCCATGTTTGAGTATTGTAAAGAAATAAAAAGCTAGAGCTAAAATAGTCTCTATAAATAACTGGAAGATATATTATTGAAATAATAATTAAAAAAAAAATGTTTATAAAAAAAATCTTCTTTAATTTGTTAAAATCTAAAAAGTTAAAGGCTATAAATAAGCAAAGTATTGTAATTAATGCAAAAATAGGTAAAAAAACTCTTTCAAAATTAAACTTATTTATGTCTAAAAAAATAAGTCCTAAAAATTGGCTTATAATATAAATAATATAAAAATTAATAAATAAGTTTTTCTTAAACGCAAAGTTTTTATTTTTAAAAATCGATAACGCGAGCCATGCAAATATTACTATTGGAATATAAAATCTAAAAAAATTTACTAATGTTATTAAATCATTTTTAAGACTGGTTGATTGATTCAAAGTGTTAAGAAACGTGCCTATTTCAATAGGATATGTATTTAAAGAAGCCCAAATTGAAACCCAAAAAAACAATAACAAAATCATTAACTTATGATTTTTGTATAGTTGATACATATTAATTATAGGTTTTTTAAATAACTCAATAGATATATATATATTATTCAATTTTATAAAATATAAAATATCATAATGATAATTTTAGTGACTGGATGTGCTGGATTCATTGGATTTAATGTTGCCAAGAGTTTACTTGATAAAAAGCATACAGTTGTTGGCATTGACTCTTTAAACAATTATTACCCTAATAAAATTAAAATATTGAGAGCTAAAATTTTAAAAAAATGTAAAAATTTTATTTTTATTAAGTCAGATATATCAGACAAAAAAAAATTAGATAAAATCTTTAAAAAATATAAATTTAGAGATGTTTTTCATTTTGCTGCACAACCAGGAGTGAGGAGGTCTGTTAAATATCCAAAAGAGTATTATGATGCAAATATCACAACATTCTTCAATATATTGGAATGTTCAAAAAATTATAATATAAATAAAATTTTATTTGCATCTTCCAGTTCAGTTTATGGAGATAACTCAAATTTTCCACTCAAAGAAAATAGTACTAGAAAACCAAAGAATTTTTATGCTTTATCTAAATGTATTAATGAGGATATGGCAAAATTTTATAGCAAAATATCAAAAATAAAATTTATCGCCTTAAGATTTTTTACAATCTATGGACCTTATGGAAGACCAGATATGTTGATTTGGAAAATGTGTGAAAATTCAATACAAAATACAAAAGTAAAAATTAATAATTATGGAAATCATGAGAGAGATTTTACTTATATAGATGATGCAATAAAAATGATTATGAAAATATATAAAACGAAATTTAAAGACTACGAAATTTTTAATATTTGCTCGAATAATCCTGTACAATTAGATAAAATTATGAAAATTTTTGATCAATATAAAATTAATAAAAAGAAAAAAAATATCTATTTTCAAAAGTTTCAATCAGGAGATGTTTTGAAAACCCATGGATCAAATTTAAAATTAAAAAAAATAATTAAAAATTTAAAAATTACTAATATAAAAAATGGTATTAAAAATACAGTCAATTGGTACAAAAATAGTCATTTTTAAAAATAAAATAAATAAATGTGTAGCATTTTTGGTCAAATAAGTTTTAAAAATAAATTAATTAATAAAGAGAATTTTATAAATGCTTCAAGTTTATTACAACATCGAGGGCCAGATAAAAATGGATATAAATCTGATAATTTAAATTATCAGTTTGCATTTAATCGTCTTGCAATAATTGATCTTAATGATACGGGAGATCAGCCTATGGTTTCTGGCTGTGGCAGATATGTGTGTATATTTAATGGAGAAATATACAATCACAAACAAATTTTCTCAATTATCGAAAAAAGTTTCAAATGGAGAGGTACTTCAGATACAGAGATACTGGTTAATGCTTGGTCTTTATGGGAAAAAGAAACTCTAGATAAAATAGATGGCATGTATGCATTTGCAATTTGGGACAATAAAGAAAAAAAAATTATTATTGCAAGGGATCGAATTGGAGAAAAACCCCTCTATTTTATGTTAGACAATAATAATTCTTTATTTTTTTCTTCTAGACCAGCCCCAATTATTAAAATATTTCCTGATTTAAAAAATAAATTTGATGAAAATGGATTAAAGTATTTTAATGATGCTGGATTTTTTCCAAAAAATCAATCCGTATATAAAAATATAAAAAAATTAGAGCCTGGCAGTATTCTTGAATTTAAATCTAATGAAATTTATATAAATAAATATTGGTCTATAAACTCCTTTATTACAAAAAATTTAAAAAAAAAGAAATTAAGCCACTATGTCGAAGAACTGGAAAATCTATTAACAGAAAGCATTTCAGATAGGTTGATTAGTGATAAGCCTGTTGGATTCTTATTATCTGGAGGTATAGATAGTTCACTAATTACCTCGATAGCTGCAAAAATAACAAATAAAGACAATATAAACGCTTTCAATCTAGGCTTTGACGATCAAAACCATGATGAAAGTAAGGATGCGGAAATGGTTGCAAATTATTTAAAAATTAAATTAAATAAAAAAATATTATTACCTTCGCAACTAATAGACTTACTACCAGAATTTTTTAAAAAATTTGATGAACCTTTTTCAGATCCCGCTAGTTTTCCACTAATGGCAATATCTGAATTTGCGAAAACTAAAGTTGATGTAGTATTAACGGGGGATGGAGGTGATGAATTATTTGGAGGATATAATAATTACACTTACATGGTTTTACTAAAAAAATTCAATATAATATTAAGTTTGGTTAAAAACACAGTTTTGCCTAATTTATTTAAAAAATATGGGAGTCATAAAATTAGACTGTTAGGTAATCTTTTTAATTATAATGATAATATTTCTAGGTTTGCATTTATTAGAAGCGCTAGAAAAGATTTTATGTCAGTTTATGATAATTCAAACCAAACTGAAATGATTAATTCGTATTTAAAAGATGACATTGATTTAAATAATGAATTTGATTTTATGAATAAGATTATGAAATTAGATATAATAAATACTCTAAACAACAATTATCTTCAAAAAACTGATTTATCTACTATGGCATACTCGTTAGAGTGTAGGTCACCTTTTTTAAGTAAAAAAATAATTGAATGGTCATTAACTATTCCATCTAAATTTAAGGTGAACTTTTTCAACAAAAAAATTATTTTAAAAGAACTAGCAAAAAAATTTCTTCCAAATCGTATTTTGACAAAGAAAAAACAAGGTTTTGAACCTCCTATAAAAAATTGGCTTAAAAATGACCTAAAACAATGGTCACTTGATATTATAAATAATGAAAAAAATTACGAGAACCTTAAGATAGATAAAAACCGTTTGTTAAATTTGTTTAATTTACATTTATCCGGAAAGAGAGATTGTCATCCCTATTTATGGGCAACTCTAATGATAATGAAGTTTAATGAACAAAAATAAAAAAATACTTACAATAATAATACCAACCAGAAATAGAGTTTCTTATATAAGAAAAATAATTTCTGTGATTGAGAAATTTAAAAAATATATAGATATAATTATAATTGATGATTTTTCCTTAAAATACCAAAGAATAGAATTGTCCAAATTTACTAAAACAAAAAAATTTATAAAACTATTTTTATTAAACGATAATAGGGGCCAAAGTTATGCATGCAACTATGGAATATCTTACGCTAAAACAAAATATGTTTGGTTTTTCGATGACGATGATTATTTAAAAAAAGAGACACTTTTAAAAGTTATTAATTATTTAAAATTATTTTCAGTTGATGGATTACTGATACCAATGAGAAGAATTTATAAAGATAAAATTTTGAATTATACTGTACCTAATAAAAAAGATCATACATTTGATTCTTTAAAAAATTCACCACAAAAGGTTAGTACATCATGTGCAATTTTCAAACTTGCTAAAATAAAAAAAATTAAAGGTTGGGATGAAAAATTATTTGGTGGAACAGATACGGATTTATTTCTTAGATTTTCAGAAAAAAATAAATTTTCAATTTTGAAAACCTATCCTGTTATAGTAAATTTTTCAGCACCTGATCGCGTAACTAATAAATTTCTGAGACAGCAAATTGCAAAAATATACTTTTTAAATAAACATTGGAGTATTCTTACGTTGAAAAGAAGAATCTATTATATTATAAGTTTTATTTTATGTTTTCCAATATTAAACAGTTTAAAATCAAAATTAAAAATATTTAGTTAGTTAACTTAAATGAAACAATTTAAAAATAAGAAAATATTGATAGCTGGTGGCACAGGTTCTTTTGGAAAAGCTATGGTTCAAAAAATTATAGATAAGAAAATAAATTTTTCAGAAATAAGAATATTTAGTAGAGATGAAAAAAAACAAGATGATTTGAGAAGAAAATTGAATAATAGCAAGATAAAATTTCATATTGGTGATATTAGGGATATTTCTAGTATCGAAAATGCAACTAAAGATATTGACTTTATTTTTCATGCCGCTGCATTAAAACAAGTTCCGTCCTGTGAATTTTATCCATTAGAAGCAGTTAAAACGAATATAATTGGTACAAAAAATTTAATAGAGGCTGCTGAAAAAAATAATGTAAAAAAAATAGTTTGTTTGAGTACTGACAAGGCAGTATATCCAATCAACGCAATGGGTATTTCTAAAGCGATGATGGAAAAGATTGCTATATCAAGATCATTACAAAATAAAAGTAAAACTAAAGTATGTGTTACAAGATACGGAAATGTTATGGGTTCAAGAGGATCTGTAATACCTTTGTTAATTGAGCAAATTAAAAATGATAGACCATTCACTATAACAGATCCTAATATGACACGATTTATGATGAGTATGGATGAAGCATTAGATCTAGTAATTTATGCTCTTGAAAAAGGTGAAAATGGACAGATATTTATAAAAAAAACTGATGGTTCAAATTTAAAAACACTAACAAACTGTTTAAGTTATATTTTTAAAAAAAAAAATCACCCAATTAAAATAATTGGTGTGAGACATGGGGAAAAATTACACGAAACTTTAATGAATAGAGAGGAAAAGTTGTTTGCATCAGAAAACAAAGGATTTTTTGTTATTTCCCCTGACGTGAGAGACTTAAATTACGATAGATTTTATTCTAAAGGAGAAAAAAAAATTTCTACACTAGATGATTATACATCGCTAAATACAAAACAATTAAAAGAAAAAGAATTAAAGAAAAAAATATTGAAAGTATTAATGTAAATTATTGATTTAAATGAATATACTAATTACTGGTTCGAATGGATTTATTGGTAAAAATTTTAAATATTATTTGAAAACAAAAAAAAAAATTAAAGTTTTTGAGTATAAAAGAAATAATCCTAAAACTTTGCTTTTAAAAAAGATAAAAAAAGCAAATGTTATCCTACATTTTGCAGGAGAAAATAGATCTGATAAAAAGAATAATTTTTTTAAAAATAATTTTGGATTAAGTAAGTTAATTTCAGAGAATGCTAAATCGAATTCTTTAATTATATTTTCTTCAACCACAAAAATCAGTGAAAAAACAGATTATGGAGTCTCTAAGATAAATGCTGAAAAAATCCTTAAAAAAAATAAAAAAAAAAATAATTATGATTTAGTAATATTGAGATTAACAAATGTATTTGGCAAATGGAGTAAACCTAATTATAATTCGGTAGTTGCAACTTTTTGCTATAACGCAAGTAGAAATATTAAATCAAAAATATTTCAACCTAATGCTAAATTAAAACTTTTATATATAGACGACCTTATTAATCAAGTAATGTCAATAATAGAAAATAGGAAATATGAAATGTATCCTAAAATAAAAAAAATAAATTCAATTAAATTAAACAGTTTATATGACAAAATTTATTCTTTTAACGAACAGAGAATTAATTTAAAAACAGATGTAGTAAAAAATTCATTAGATAAGAAAATTTATAGTACTTATTTAACCTTCGTGCCTGTAAATAAATTTGTTATTAATTATAAGAAAAATGTGGATAAAAGAGGAAATTTCAGTGAGCTTTTAAGAAGTAATAATAATGGCCAAGTGTCTTATTTTTCAATAAACCCAGGCGAAACTAGAGGAGACCATTTTCATTTTACAAAAGTCGAAAGATTTTTTCCAGTTTCTGGAAAAGGGACGATAATTTATAAAAATATTCAAAATCATAAAGTTAAAAAATATGATTTTAACTCTAAGAAACCAGAAATATACGAGACAATACCAGGCTGGTCTCATAAACTTGTAAATAAAGAAAAAACGGAAGCTATATTTGTGTTGTGGACTAACGAAATCTTTGACAAAAAAAACCCAGATACTTACTATTACGATCAATGAAATATAAATTAATGACAGTTGTAGGAACTAGACCTGAAATTATAAGGCTTAGTGAGATTATTAAAAAATTAGATATAAGTTTTAATCATGTTTTAGTTCACACAAATCAAAATTTTGATAACAAACTTAAGGATGTTTTTTTTAAAGAATTGGAATTAAAAAAACCTAGATATGACCTTAAAATTAAAGAGAAAAATGCCATTTCAACTATTGCAAAAATACTAGTTAAAATTGAAGAAGTGTTAAAAAAAGAAAAGCCCGACGCATTTTTTGTTCTTGGTGATACAAATAGTTCTTTATCTGCTATAGTTGCTAAAAAATATAAAATACCAATATTTCATTATGAGGCTGGAAATAGGTGTTTTGACCAAAGAGTCCCAGAGGAGATTAATCGAAAAATTGTCGACCACATATCTGATTTAAACTTAACTTATAGTGATTTTGCCAGGGAAAATTTAATTAAAGAAAATTATCCAGTTGATAGAGTATTTAATATAGGAAGTCCGCTAGAGGAAGTTATAAGCAATAACTTAAATAGAATTAATAGTAGTCAAATATTAAAAAAATTATCTGTAAAAAATAAAAATTATTTTTTATTTAGCTTTCATAGAGAAGAAAATGTTGATGATAAATATAGATTAAAAAAATTTATTTTAATTCTCAACAAGATTTCAAAAGTTTTTAAAAAGAAAATAATTGTGTCTACTCATCCCAGAACAAAAAAAAAAATTTCAAAAATAAATATAGCAAAAAACAAATATATAAAATTTTCCAAGCCCTTTGGATTTATAGATTACCTTAAGCTACAAAAAAATGCATTAGCAGTTATTTCCGACAGCGGCAGCATATCTGAAGAAGCTTCTTATTTATCTATAAATGCGATTAGTTTAAGAGATACAATTGAAAGGCAGGAGGCAATGTCAGAGTCAGCTGTATTAATGTCAACCTTAGAAGAAAAAGATTTTTTAAATAACCTAAATTTATGTATTAAAGGAAAAAAGACTTATGAAATAATTGAAGACTATAAAAAAACTTTAATATCTGAAAAGGTTGTAAGAATAATAAATAGCTATATACCTTATATTAATAGAGAAGTCTGGAAAAAGTATTAATGAAGATTTTGGTTATAAGTCAATACTTCTGGCCAGAAAACTTCAGAATAAATGATTTAGTTCTTGAGTGGAAAAAAAAAGGATTTGAAGTTGAAGTTTTAACAGGAGAGCCAAATTACCCAACTGGAAAAATATTTAGTAATTTTATTAATAATCGAGATAATTATAAAATTTTTGAAGGAGTTAAAGTTAATAGAGTTAAAATTTATGCAAGAGGGAGTGGGTCTAAGTTAAGTATATTTCTTAATTATTTATCCTTTTTTTTTAATTCATTATTGTTTTCAATTTTTAAACTTAGAAAAAAAAAGTATGATATAATCTTTACATTTGCAACATCTCCAGTGACAATCGGATTAGTAGGTATAATATTATCAAAATTTTCAAAATCAAAAAATGTTATATGGTTGTTAGACTTATGGCCCGATATTCTGTTAGAACTGCAAATAATAAAAAATAAAAATATATATAAACTAATTTCAATTATTATTGATTATATCTACAAAAATAATGATCTCATTCTTGTTCAATCTAAATCTTTTGAAAAAATAATTTCTAATAAAATTAAAAAAAAAAGAATTGAACTTCTTTATTCATGGCCGGAAAAAATAAATTATGATTTAATATATAAATCTGATGAACTAGAATATTTACCAAAAAAATTAAATATAATTTTTACAGGCTCAATAGGTGAAGCACAAAATTTTGAGGACGTAATTAATGTATTTAAAAAAATTAATACAGATGATGTAAGACTTATAATCTTAGGTGATGGCAGAAAAAAAAAATGGTTAATAAATGAGATATCAAAATATAAAATAAAAAATATTATTCTCATAAACAATAAACCTTTAAAAGAAGTTCCTAAATTTGTTTCTCACGCAGATGTACTCTTTATTTCTCTTAAAGCAGGTATATTTGGTTCAAGTACTATTCCTGGAAAATTATCTACATATCTTAATTTTAACAAACCAATTTTATGCCATGGAAATGGAGAAATAAAAAATATTATTAATGAAAATAATTTTGGACTAACATCATCACCAGGTGAAGTTGATAATTTATTCGATAATATATCTAAATTAAAAAATTTAAAAGATACAAATAAATTAAATAATACATTTACTAATTCTAGAAATTATAAACACTTTGATTTCGATCAATCTTTTGTAAGATTAAATAAAAATCTAGAGAAATTATTAGATAAAAATTCATATAATAAAATTAAGCTTATAAAAAAGGTAGAAAATATACCTTACTCTAAAAATTTTATATTATGCGCTTTAAATTTAGCGTTTGTTGGTTATTTAAAAACTAAAGATGTTAAAGTAAATAAAAACGTATATCTATGGCCAGACGGAATTTTTGCAAAAAGATTTTTTAAACAGAAAATAAACAAAATTTCTGGAAGAAAATTAGTATCTGATTTAAATATACCAAAACATTTTAAAAAAATTCACGTTATCGGCAATTTACCTATTAACTCTAAAATATATCTTGAAAATAAATTTAATATTCCAGTAAGACACTCTGAAATGTCTATGAGCAATGTTGAGCAATTAAAAAAAGAAATACCAAGAATTTACGATGATGAACTTGTATTACTTACATTGCCAACCCCAAAACAAGAAATAATTGCATCAGAAATCAGTGAATTAAATGATAAATACTCTATAATTTGTATTGGTGGGGCTTTAAATATGCTCGGTGGATCAGAACCTCCACCTCCAAAAATTTTAGAAAATTATTTTGAATTTATTTGGAGACTAAGATTTGATCCAAAGAGGAGAATAAGAAGATTATTCAGGTCAGCTATATATTATTTGTTTGGAGAAATTTCTAATGAATATAAGAAATACGATTGGGAAATTTATTAAATTGAAAATAAGATTACTATTAGTTATTTTATAAAATTAAATTATAGAAATTTAATTTAAAATTTATATAAGATTTCATATGTCATCCAAACATGAAATTACTAAACTTGAATTTTATAATCTGTTATTTTTTCCTAGCATTTTATTAATACCAGCTTTGATAGCTGGGCCATTAATTTCAGAGATAATCATTTTTTTAGTAATACTTATTTATTCATTCTTATTTTTTAAAAATAAAATTATTTTTATTAATCCAGGAAAACAATTACTTATTTATATTATATGCTTAAATTTATATTTAGTATTTAATGCTATTTTTATTTCTATATCTATTGAATTGTCGCTTAAGAATAGTTTATTCTATTTTAGATTTTTTTTCTTTTCATATATTTTCTTTTTATTATTAAACATTAATGAGGATAAATTTTTTAAATATTACCTACATATTTTTTCAACTATTCTTTTAATATTTTTTTTAGATTTAATTTCTTTAACTTTATTTGAAAGTTCCTTGAGTGGAAACAAATTTGTAACTCAGAGATTTTCTAGTCTTTTTGGAGAAGAACAAGTAATGGGAGGCTATATTTTAAAATTATTACCAACTGTTTTAATTTGCTTAATATTATCAGTTAAAAAAAATTATCTTTATTTTTTTTTATTAATTTTAATTTCAGGTATATTGATTGTTTCAAGTGGCGAAAGAACATCTTTTGGGCACTTTATAATTTTCCTTTTTTTTCTGTTTATAAATAAAAAATTTTTTAAGCCTATATTATTTGTAGGATCAATATTTTCTATATTATTTTTAATTTTATATCTCTTAAAATTTTATCCAGTAAATAGAATTGTAAAAGCAACTTTTTATGAACTATCTGTTGATGGTAGAAAAGATTTAATACTTTTTAGTGATGTCCACGAAAATATGATTCTTACTTCTTATGAAATTTTTAAGAAAAATATCGTATTTGGAACAGGACCAAAAACATACAGAGCTGTTTGTGGTCAAGATAAATATGCAAGCAATGTAAGAGAAAAAATAATTAAAGAAAATAGATTATTTGCTGAAGATGATGGATATCTTTTTTTAGAAAAAAAAGAAATGACAAACCCAGTAACACTAAATCCATTTGATTTATGGAATGCTAAAATTTATTATGAAAATATAGGTGAAAAATCTATAAGTTTATATCGCTATAGAAGAGATGTGGGAGCTGTAGGACAAGGTTATAATGTAAAAAATATGATCGAATACTTCCCAAAAGTAAATTTTCAAAAGGATGATTTATTAGCTCAGATGAATTATGATAGAGAGGATGGGTGTGATACTCATCCTCATAATATATTAGCTCAGCTAGCCTCAGAATTGGGTATTATAGGTCTAATATTTTACTCAATATTTTATTTTTATTTGATTAAAGAGGCAATAGTTGGTCTAGTCAACTCAAGCAAAGAATATTATCTATCATATTACATATCGACAATTTCTTTATTAATAAACTTTTTCCCTTTTCTACCAAGTGGAAACTTTTTTAATAATTGGTATAGTACATTGCTATATATTCCACTTGGTTTTTTTGTGTACTTTAAATTTAAATTAAAAAGATAATATTTTTAATTATTTAAATATTATAAATGATCTGATAGTAGGTATTTATGAAAATATTTTCCAAAGTAGAGCCAGAAAAAATTTTACTAAGTATATTAAAATTTTATGACATAGATGATAAAAGGAAAGATATAAGTCCTGAAACCGAGTTTATTCAAACATCTGGTCGAAAACTGAATAAAGATTTTAAAGTTAAAGCGCACAAACACAATTATTTAAAGAGAAGTTCAAATATTACCCAAGAAGCTTGGATCATTTTAAAAGGGAAGATAAATGCTAAATTTTATGATCTTGATGATAAATTTATTTATGAAACTGATCTAGAAAGTGGAGATAGTGTCACTATTTTTAGAGGTGGTCACGAATTAAAAGTTTTAGAGGATGATACATATTTTTATGAAGTAAAAAATGGCCCTTATCTTGGAGTTGAAAAAGATAAAAAAAATTTAAGTGAGTAAAAGTGTAAAAATATTAGACCTCGGTATTCATCCTTTTGCCGATACATTTATAAAAAAAAAACAACTTAATTTATCAGAGCCAATATTTCCATTAGAATGTTATTTAGATACCTCTTCTTTTATTATATATAATTCAGTTAAAACTAACGAAGTCCAGAGATATAACCTTTATGATTATTCTTATACATCCTCAAATTCTTCAATATCAAAAAATTATTGGAAAGAATATTTTAAAGCTATTTTAAAAAACTATGAATTGAATACAAAATCTAAAATTTTAGAAATAGGTTCTAATGATGGGTATTTAATTAATCTTTTTAAAAAAAAAACAAACAATATTTTAGGTGTTGATGCCTCAAATCATATGACGCAAATTGCAAATAAAAAAAAAATTAGATCAATAAATATGATATTTAACAATTTAAACTCTAAACATATAAAAAAAAAATATGGTGAGTTTGATCTAATCATAGCAAATAATGTGTTAAATCACTCAAACGATCCATTTGATTTTGTAAAAGGAGTTGCAAATATTTTATCTAAAAATGGCTGTTTTATTTTTGAACTACCATATTGGTATGAATTAGTTAGATCAAAAAGATTTGATCAAATATATCATGAGCATGTGAGTTATTTAACCGCAAAATCATCGTATTACTTGTTAAAAAAATATGGTCTTCAGATAGAAAAAATTGAAATGACTCCTTATCATGGTGGATCAATAAGAGTACATGCTAAAAAATCAAAAAAAATTCAAAAAAAAGTTTTCTTGAAAAAAATAATTTTAATAGAGGAAAAATCAAAGTTATTCGAAATTAAAACTTATAAAAACTTAATGTTACATTTACAAAAAAAGAAAATAAATTTTCTGAAAAAGATTATAAATTACAGATCAAAAAATTATACTATCGTTGGAATAGGGGCAGCCGCAAAAGCGAATACTTTTCTTAATTTTATTGGTTTAAATAACTCTATTATCGATTTTATTACTGATGCATCAAAGTATAAAATTGGTAAATATACACCATTAACAAGAATACCTATTTTTTCAGATAAAAAACTTGGTACAGTAAAAAAAAAAATATGTGCAATTCCACTAGCTTGGAATATAAGTAATTTGCTTAAAAATAAAATTAAAAAAATTAACAAAAAAATAAAATTTATTAACTTTTAAATGAAATTAAGAAATATTTTTAAAGATAAGAGTAAAATATTACAAACTCACAAAGATTATAGAGGAATAATATCTGATATTTTTTACAAAGCAAAAATTCAACATGCTGCACTAATTGAAAGTAAACCAAATGTTATCAGAGGTAATCACTTTCATAAAAAAACTACACAGCATATGATTATGACACAAGGTTCTTTAGAATATTGGTATAAAAAGCATGGAACAAAAAGTAAGGCAAAAAAAATTCTACTTAAGAAAGGAGATTACATTACTACTCCACCATATGAAATACATGCATTAAAAATAGGTCCAAAAGGAAATCAATTTTTAGTTTTTTCAGAAGGTTTGAGAGGTGGTCTAGATTATGAGAAAGATACTTTCAGAGTCCCGTCAATTATTAAATAAAAAAGTTCTAATACTTGGAAAAAATAGTACATTATCAAAATTCATATATAAAAAAATTAATAAAGAAAGATTTAACGTATTAAGAATAGGCAAAACTGAATT
>CESW01021134.1_pt1 | contig 34695 bp, 32 predicted proteins | sample 531171 | NCBI WGS metagenome assembly CESW01 (sample SAMEA2621859, study PRJEB7988) | marine metagenome | biome: marine biome (ENVO:00000447); feature: surface water layer (ENVO:00002042); material: "saline water (ENVO:00002010), including plankton (ENVO:xxxxxxxx)" | depth 5 m
ACAAAAATAACTTGTTCTTGCTAGAAGATGCGGCCCAAGCACATGGCGCTAGATACAAGGGGAAGAGAGCAGGTAGCCTTGGCAAGGCTGCTGGCTTTAGTTTTTATCCAGCCAAAAACCTGGGGGCATGGGGAGATGGAGGTGCAGTTACGACCAACGACTCTGAACTGTCGGCAAAACTTAGTAAGATTCGCAACTATGGACAGGAAAAAAAGTATTTTCACGATACGCTCGGTTGGAACAGTCGCTTGGACTCATTACAGGCAATTGTATTGTCTGAAAAGTTGAAGTTGCTTGACCAGTGGAATGAAAATCGCAGAACTATAGCAGATTGGTACTATCAGCGGCTCAAAAATTCTGAGTTTTGTCTTTATTACGAACAACCTGATAACGAAGCCGTGCATCATCTATTTGTCATTACGCATAAAAACCGTAACTCGATCCAAGAAAAACTTCAATTCCAAGGCATTCCTACTGGCATCCATTACCCCGTACCCATTCATCAGCACAAATGCTTTTCCGGCCATTCATTCGCACAAGTTGGGTTTCCTCACTCAGAAAGACAATCTAATGAGCTCCTTTCATTGCCAATACATCCCAATTTAACGGAAAGTGAAGTGGATGAAGTTAGCGAATGTCTGCTGAAAATATGAATTCATCAAAATCAATCAACTCAAAGAAGGTTGGAGTTGTTAATGTAAAGCTCGGAGATAATGTAACGATTATAGAGCCCTCTAACCTTTACGGTTGTACAATTGGCAACGGGTCCTTTGTTGGCCCATTTGTTGAGGTTCAGTCGGATGTCTGGATTGGCAAAAATTGTCGTATCCAATCCCATTGTTTCATTTGTACATTTGTGTGTATTAAAGATGATTGCTTTATTGGCCATGGCGTTACCTTTACAAATGATTTATTCCAAAATGGTCTACCATCTTCTGATAAAAAAGACTGGTTTCCGACGACCATAGAAGAAAAGGTTTCCATTGGCTCGGGCTCTACTATACTACCCGTCTGTATTGTTGCTGGATGTGTTATTGGTGCTGGTTCGGTTGTAACAAAGGATTTGAAAATCAAGGGAGTTTATGCTGGAAATCCTGCACGCTTATTAAGAAAACTTTGAAAGGAACCAAATCTCTTTCTAATCGAGACTCAATTACCAAACTTATCAAAACGGTTTCGGCTAAAGATATTTCGTTTAGAACATTGTACAGAGGTTATTCACTTTTGGTCACGATGCCTTGTTGGAATGAAGAAGGTAAAGTGGGTCCAAGCGTAAGATCAGTTCCAAGAGATCTAGTGGATTGCATATGCGTGGTTGATAATGGATCCATTGACAATACTGCAAATGAAGCAGAAGAATCTGGTGCGTTGGTTATTTCTCATACTGTTAATTTAGGTGCTGGTGGCGGTATAAGGACGGGGTTGGAATACGGTCGGACAAACAACTATGATTTATTGGCAGTATTAGCGGGAGATAACCAGGATGACCCCAACGATTTATATAGAGCAGTGGATAAAATTATAGATGATAATTTAGACTATATTCAGGGCTCGAGATGGTTATCCGAGGGCAAAAGGGAAAATATGACATTATCACGCACCATCCTAACATTGGTTTACTCATTACTCTTCAGAATTTTATTCAGGAAAAAAATCACAGATGCGACAAATGGATTTAGGGTATTTCGGCGGGAAGTATTGGATAACCCCAAACTAAACCTTTGGCAGGATTGGCTATTACAATATGAATTGGAACCTTATTTGCTTATTCAGACCTGCAAGGCAGGTTACAAAATTTCTGAAGTACCTGTGACCAAGCGTTATCACCAAGACATGAAAGAGAATACCAAAATGGTGCCTTTTAAGAGCTGGTGGTCAATACTCAGACCCTTATTTTTAATCAGTTTAAGAATTCGTAATTAAAAGCAAATTTGTGATTTTGTGCTCATGGTTAATTTCGATAATTTTATTATTATGCTGCTTGTTTTGTTTGTTATTTGAAGTTTCAATTTTAAATGTTGGACTTGATTTATCTGATGAGGGTTGGCACTTAAGCAAATTCAGGTTTCCAGAAGAAGTAAAAGCTACCTTATCTAGAGATCATTTATATAGTAGCATAATTTTTAACCTTGTTGATTACAATCTTGGCTTCTTACGATTTGTTAATCTTCTGTTCCTAATCTCAAGCTCAATAATTCTAGGCTACGGATTTTGGGTATTCTATAAAAAGAATTTTTTACAATTTGCTCAATCGCCAAACTTCCTAATTACAATTACTTGTTCAATTATAATATGTCAGTTGCCAAGTCTTTGGATCGAAAGAGTACCAGCCTATAATAATTGGGCCGCATTTTTAAGTCTGACTTCGATTGGATTTCTTTTTATCTGGATCACCAAACTAGAAGAAAGATATTGGGTCTATCCCCTTTCTTTCGGGCTCGTTGTCTGTTTGGCTGCATTCATCCGTCCGCCCAATTCCATTGCGCTTTCCGTTATTTTAATTCTTGGACTGAGTTCTTTTAAAAAATTAAACATTCACTCGATAATATTTTTTGCTTTTGGTGCAATCATTATGATGTGCATTCATTTTATTTTTATTGAGAGCCCCCTTCTTTACTATGAAACTACGAAAATGGGGTTTAAATTTGATTCTTACCTACAAAGTGAACACGGTCTAATTACGATTAAAAGACATTTTTGGGAACTTTACGAAACTCTGAAATTTGCCTTACTTTTTAATAAATACGAGATTCTTTTAACATTATTAATTTACACTTACCTGACAAGAATTGGTAAAAATACTCTAGCTATTTATCTCATTTATCTGAGTACGATATATATTTCCATTAAACACCTTCAGCTTGGTGATATTAATGGTTCCCAATCCCTGTATTGGTATCAATGGAGATACTACTTCGCTCAGTTGTGTGTTTTAATTATTTTCGGTCTTGCTTCAATAATAATTAAACGAGGTGGAAACCATTTTAAATGGCTTACAAAAAAAGCTGCTTTTGGTTTTTTGTTATTAACAAGTCCAGTGCTTTTAGCCTTTGGAACCAATAACATTTTAATGTTTAATATGAATTTTTATACATCACTTTTTCTATTGGGAATAATAATCTGCTTTTGCAACTTTGTTAAGAACAGGATTTCTAATTTTCGGCATTTACATGTGCAATTTATCCTTCTTCTGTTTTCTTTGGGTCCCTTCTTTGCCTACCTTAACGGTAGGGATAATGCAGGTTTGTATACAATTGCAGAGGCTAGTTTTGGCAAGCATCAGGAAAACGATCAATCTTTAGAAATTGAGGGAAATGTAATTCAAGTTACTAATTCGACCAAAAATATCCATAAACAACTAAAGAAATCTCTTGGAGATTTAAACAGAAAAGTAAAATACATGATCAACTTCTCATCTATGCCTGGATTAAACTTTCTTTGCAATTTACCTCATCCGATTCAATCATGGACGCTGATGATGAAGGACAATTTCACATTAAAAAACATATCCATGGATGACTTCCGAGATAGTGTTATTCTAATAAATCAAAATAATTCTAATACTCAAAAAGAAATAACTGAATACTTTCCAAATTGGAAGTCATCACACACATTAACGGGCCAAGCATCCTGGTCTATTAACAATATAAAAAATACTCTTCTGATATATTCGCCCTCTCATTATGAATAAAAAACACAATGTTGGTATTATAGGAGCAGGTCGTTGGGGACCAAATGTAATTGGAGCTTTAAAAAGAATCGAAGATGTAAATCTTCAAATTGTTGCTGACATCAATCAAGAAGCTTTAGATTTAGTAAAATCTAGATTCTTGAACCTTAGTACTACTACGGACCCAACGGAGTTGATAACTGATGACTCTTTGGATGCTTTGGCCATATGCACACCAGTAGAGACTCATTTAGATTTTGTAGAAAAAGCGTTGTATAATAATAAACACGTTTTTGTTGAAAAGCCTCTAGGCAAAGAAAGCAACCTTTGTTCTAAAGTTTGTGATTTAGCGGAAAATAAAGGACTGAAATTAGTTGTTGGGCATGTATTTTTATTCAACAATTCAATCCTTACCTTAAAAGAAATCATCCATTCTGGTGACATAGGCGACATTCTGCACTTGAATGCTACTCGGACAAACCTAGGCCCTGTGCGCAAAGATGTTAACGCTGCCTGGGATCTTACTTCTCATGATTTATCGATTTTTAATTTCCTTCTAGATTCCAATCCATTGGAAGTTAGTTGCATTGGATCTTGCAAGTTGGATTCAAATATCGAAGACACTACTTACACATCCTTTAAATATGAAAACGAAATTTTAGCCCATGCCCATGCGAGTTGGTTAAATCCAAGAAAAGTTCGACAAATTACAGTTGTAGGCTCAAAAAAAATGCTTCTTTGGGATGACCTCAACCTTGATAATCCGATTACCGTATTCGACTCTTCTATAGGTCTTGAACAGTCGTATTACTCAGATTCTTTTTCATCTCATCGACATTCCTACAACAGAGGAAATGTGATTCTTCCATCCGTGCTGACCAATGAGCCTCTGCTTGATGAAATGAAACATTTCATCAATGTTATCCAAGATTTAGAAAAAAACAGAAGTTCTGGACTAATGGGCTTTCAAATCACAAAAGCATTGGAAGCGGCGGACCAATCTATTAAGCTGTCAGGCGCATTCGTTAAAGTTAAATAATCTTAGCGCTATTCATTGAAAAACGGAAATCAATTGAATGATTTGGATTCTGAACAGTCCAGCAGGAATGCAATCAAGTTTATCCTACATTTGCCCGCCCTGTGGCTTTTACTAAAATCAGTCGAAGCTTCATTACTGAGAAGTAAAAACCCTGAGTGGTTTGGACTCTACTCATCCCAGAAATTATTAGCCATTCTTTTTTGTCTAGTTTTCGGGGTAATCTTAATGTTGGTTATTAATAAGATTACGATTAATAACTACGCGATTAAAATATGGAATTACCTTTCGAGGAAAATATTTTTAACTTTTCTAGTTATTTCCTTTCTTTCTTTCTTTGCCAATTGGAACAACCCCATTGGAGTGGGCGAAGATATTTCTGCTCAGGTTAAGTCATCCCTACAGTGGCACGAACAAAAAGTTGGTTTTCCCAATTTCTACCTTCATCCTGATTGGCATGACTTGTCTAATGATAAAACCATTTGGAGTATAAGACCACCAGGTGCTAGCTGGATTGCATTGCCGGGCCTGCTCTTCGGCATGCCCATTGGACTCTCAATTAAATTCGCTCTATTCGCATGCACTTTGAGCGGAGGATTGGGGTGGTTGGCTTTATGTAAAAGATTTAAGCTGCCTGCATCTTCCATACTTATTTTCGCATTTTTACTCAGTATACCTACAGGACCATCATCAACTTATTTCGCAACTACTAATATATTATTATTTGCTTTAACTCCTTGGTTCCTTTCGTGGTCTATAAATATAGGATTAGTATGGAAAAAACCTAGCTTCTCGATTACTAAAAAATTTCTTTTAACAATACTTTTTCTATTCCTATTAGGAAGTTTCTCATGGGTCAAATTATCAGGAATGGTAGTAGCAATAGTCATTGGAGTTTATCCTTTATTTGTTATCATGAGATCGACGTTGAATATAGCATTAAAGTTGAGGAGAATGACTATCTATATTTTACTTGGGATTTTCTTTTGGATCCCGTTTCTATCATTAGAGAAAACCACCGAACATCTTACAGCTAAGACATCAAATCAATTTTATAGTGCTCATGATAGCGACATACTAGGTGATTTACACGGGTATCACTGGAAAGAGAGTACAAGAGGCTTATGGTTGGTATGGGGGTTAATTGGTGGTCCTGGTTATGCATTACCATCCCAAGGTATTGCACTTGGATTTAGAGATCTTTTCATTCAATTTGAAGAAGTTCAAATGTGGTTAAAACAAAATAAAGTCAACGAACATGCACTTTTTGCTGGTTCGATTGCAGTTATTTGTACAATTCTAATTATAATTAGTGTCTTTAAAACATGGCATAATTTAACGGAAGAATTACGAATCGTACTAATTTCTTTTCTTTCACTTCCTTTTTTTGGTTTTGCAATTTTATCGCATAAGTTCGGATTCAATTATCTTCTTTATCATGCACATACTCAAGAATTCAGCATAATATTTTTGATTCCGGCACTTGTTATCGTTGTCCAAAAAAAAATCACCACTCTTTACTCCTTCTTCATTACTTTTGTCTGTATTGCAATCCCTGTAACTTCAGGGATAGAACGAATTACAAAACAAATAATGTACATAGAAGAAAGCATCCCATCCCCAACCGAAGAAAAACTGGGACTCGGTCCAAGTATTTTTTCTAAATCAATAAAGCTGATTGAGGAAGAATCTAATGACCGTAGCGATTTGTTACTCTTTCTTCCAGAAGGTGATATGAGTGATTTAGTCCTAAGGACAAAAATGAGAACATGTGCAATACATTTCGCTGGAGATAACCTTATTAAAAAGATGCCTTTCAGAACGGCACAAGACTTAACCGTTTACTGTGCCTATCCATCTCACTTAGCAAATTACAAAACATTTTATAACGATATAATTCATGCTTTCCCTCAATCTGTGAGTTTTGAGAAAATCCATTCTGAAAAAATCGAAGTTGTTCGGATAAAACTTGAAATTAATTAATCATAAGGTGAAATTGAAAAAACTTTCTGTTATTATCCCAGCTCGAAATGAAGCTGAAAATTTGGATGAATGCGTTTCCGAAATTGCCCATTTGTTGATTAAAAACTTCATCAAACACGAAATCCTAGTTATCGATGATGGAAGCACAGATAATACTGCAAATGTGATTGAAGGACTCTGTGATCGGTTCTCTTCTGTTGCTTGCATTCTTAATAAGGAGGAGAATGGATTTGGCCGAGCTGTTAATTTAGGATTGAAGGCTTTTTCTGGGGATGCTGTTGCTATAATGATGGCCGATCAGTCTGACAGTCCACATGACCTTTTGTATTACTGGAAAACTCTTCAAGAAGGCCACGAATGTGCTTTTGGAAGTCGATTTGTTTCAGGAGGTAAAGTGCTTAACTATCCACACTTAAAATTATTTATGAATCGATTGGTAAATTCTATGATTCGATTTACCTTTAACATAAATTACAATGATACAACGAATGCTTTTAAGATGTATCGACGAGAGGTAATAGAAGGGTGTAAGCCTTTCATATCTCCGCACTTTAACCTAACAGTTGAATTACCTCTGAAAGCAATTATTAGAGGTTATTCATGGAAAGTAGTACCAATTTCATGGAAAAATCGTACAAAAGGTGTAGCGAAACTTAAGTTGAGAGAAATGGGATCCCGCTACTTTTTTATTATCGCATATCTGTGGTTAGAAAAATTCTTTAGTAGAGGAGATTATTTTAAAAAGTGAAAGATGAATTAAGCCAAATCTATGAAAACCGTTTTTCCGGATATGAAAAATATCGTAATGAAGTTTGGAAAATTTTAACTAATCAATTTTTCTCTCGATGGATAGACAAAAATGCAAAAGTCCTTGACCTAGGTTGCGGTTATGGAGAATTCATAAATAATATAAAGTGCCAAGTTCGTCATGCGATGGATCTGAACCCCAATACACAAAATTATCTCACCAAAGAGGTAATCTTTCACAGGCAGGACTGCTCAAAACCCTGGCAAATCGCACCTGGATCCTTAGACATTATTTTTACCAGCAATTTTTTTGAACATCTTTCAAATAAGCAAATGCTAAATCAGACGATAATTAATATTCGACATGCCCTTAAAACCGGAGGTAAAATTATTGCAATGGGTCCAAATATTGCCGCATTAGGGGGTAACTATTGGGATTTTTGGGATCATCATATTGCCTTAAGTAATCAATCTCTTTGCGAACTTATGAAGATCCATAATTTAATCATAGAAAAGTCGGTGGATAAATTTCTTCCTTACAATATGGTCAGGGAGCGGAAAAAACCGCTTTCTTTAGTGCAATTGTATCTCAAGTTTCCGATATTATGGCACTTTTGGGGAAAGCAATTTTTAATAGTAGCAAAAAAGTAGTTATCAATAGATCGTTCTGGCCCTACCTTTTTGTTTGTGGATGTTTGGCACTAGTATTTACCTATTTTTATTTTCTCTACACGCACGAATACCCGCCAGGTAGTTACGCTAAAATCGCAAGTTTTGAAGCACACAAAGTGTTTCAAACCAGAATTCTTATAACCTCGATAGGAAACTTTATGGAACCACTCTTACCTATCATTCGTTTTTGCTTTGATTGGCTTGTTCCTTACCCGATTAATTACGAAGTCATACTACAACTAATTAACTGCATATTTGTCACAATTCTTTTAATATGTATGCCTCATTTAGCATTTTTATTAGGTTATCATATTAATAAATATGCATCAATTTTTATTTTAATTCCAATTTCTTGGAACTATATTTTTATAAATGGTTTAATAGATGGTGCTGGTCTTTATTACCCATATGATATTCCTTCATTAACTTTTTTCGCACTAGGCATTATTCTATTCATGCAAAAAAAGTGGAACTGGTTCTACCCAGTTTTCCTTCTTGCATGCCTAAACAGGGAATCTGCTTGTTTCATAACCTTAGGCGGATGCATTCTTGGGATAAGTGTCAATAATGTAAAATTTAAAGAGCTTCTCACACTTAACAAAGCGATGATATTTCATCTCATTGTTCAGTCATTAATATGGCTAGTCTTAAGACTGATTCTATGCTTCGCATTCCGGAATAACCCAGGAGAATTTTTTGAACAACCACATTCGATGATAGATTTCATCAGCCGGATTTGGACAGGAAAATCGCACTGGGCTATGGAAAACCCGCTATGGTTCATAACCTTATTTGCGGGAATTTGGATTATACCTGTCTTGAAATTTGAAAATTTAAATCAACTCACAAAAAGGTTTCTTGGGCTAGGCATAATTTATATTCTTATTTTAACCGTCCGCTCAAATATGATGGAGGCAAGAGTGTACAATGAATTGAATATTATTCTGGGAGTTGCTGCATTATGTTGTTTCTTCGGTCGAAAAATTTCTAATTCCCAAGAGTTGAGCAGTTGATTAGGCTCATAAAATCGTTTATTCAATCACTTGCAATTATTTATTTTATTCTGATTATTTCTTTTCATGTACTTATTCTTCGTAAAGAATTATTAATCGTATGTGATAAGTACGGCAGACTAGGAAATCGTTTATTTCTTTTTGCTCAACTTATAGAATTTTCACGGGAAAGTGGGCGTGAAATTTGGATGCCAGGATTTCACGAGTATTGCAGTTTTTTTAAAACTACTGAAAATTCCAGATTCATTCGTTATCCTCGAGGGAATTTTGATATACCTAACCCTTTTTCAGGTATCGTATCCTTTAATGCTTTTAACCATATCTCAAGAATTAATGAAAAAATAAACTCCGAATATTTATTTGAAAATTTTGTTTGTTATTCTCCCACTGACGGAAACCCATTCTTAAAGATAAATTCAACACAAGCTAGATGCGTTCTTTTTAATGGTTTTATTTTTCACCAACATTTTCTTGATTTGCATAATTCATTGCCAACGATAAGGACAATCTTCAAACCATCTTCCAAATTTACTCACTTGATTGAAGATCCCATACGAGCACTAAGAAAGAAAAGCCAATTAATTGTTGGGGTCTTGGTTAGGCAAACCGATTATCGTGAATGGAATGATGGTAAAAGTTTTTTTACCTCGTTAGAATATGCTCAAATTTTACAGCGCTTTTGCTGTTCATATAGTGAAGAAAATATATCGTTTTTTATAGCGTCTGACGAAAATCAAAATGAAAAAATTTTTGAAAACTTTGTCTGTATCGTGAGAGTAGGTTTCCCAATAGAAAATCTTTATTCATTGGCTAGCTGTGATCTGTTAATTGGTCCTACAAGCTCATACATGGGATGGGCAGCTTTATATGGAGATGTCCCATCTTTTACCATACAATCGTCGGACGATTCTCCAACAAAAGAAGATTTTATTTTATAAATTGGGATACATAAGATTACTTTTAGCCGTTTCTGTCTTTCAAGGGCATGCTTGGGAATTTTTCAAAACAACTCACTACTCCTGTGCAGGGGGAATTGTATCAGTTCGTATGTTTTATATGATTTCTGGTTTTCTTATGGCGTTAATGCTAACTACTAAATACGACTCTGTTGTTAACTTCTATAAGTCCCGCATTTTAAGACTTTTTCCAACTTATTATTGTGTCTTAGTAGGTTCTATTGTCGTTGCTCTAATAATTTGGATTTCAACTGGTTCTTCATTCACTCTAGGCTTTTTTCATGGTTATGGACACATACTAGGGATGGTAGGGTGGACAACCTTAATTGTTCCCCAAATCTTTTTATTGGGAATCGACCTAGTTGGTTTTCTTGCTATTGATTTCATTAATAATGCTCCTTCTGGGTTAAAATTTACAAATTCATCGTCAACTCAGGTAAATGGGTATCAATTCCTAATTATTCCACAGGCTTGGACATTAGGTTTAGAACTATCTTTTTATCTCTTAATCCCATGGATAATAAAAAGTACTCGAATAATTTTAATTTTATTTTTCATATCTATTGGGGTTCAATTCCTAACCTTCTACATTTTGGACTTAGGTGATGATCCCTGGAATCGAAGATTTTTTTTATCTGAATTACAGTATTTCTTAGGTGGAGTTCTATGTTTCAAATTGAAAACAAAAGTTAGCTCTCAAAATGGTCGCGTACAATTGGTGAACTTCTCATTGATTTTAATGATGCTGATTCTTTTAAGTTCATCGTTGATGAGTCCTATTCCTTTGGTTTTAATTTATTTAGCGTTTGCTCTTTCACTACCCAACTTAATTAATATCTCTAGAGTTTTGCCCCTTGATAGGCTAATCGGAGACCTTTCGTATCCACTATATATCGTTCACTGGTTTGTTCTAAACTTGGTCTTAAATGGATTTCTTCCAAACTTTAATTGGCCCAAAACTGCTTCACTTGCTTACTCTATTTTTTTATCTCTTCTTTTGATTTTTTTTGTTGAGAGGAAAATGGATCTTTTTCGATCGAAATACTCCAAGCGGTTAAGTACCCAGTAACTTAATCATTAATTCCAAATATAGAATTTAAAAAAGTTTTAATCTCGATTGTTAAACTAATTTTCTATATTTCTACAGTTCAATTAATTATATTAGATGTTATATAAAAGAAATCTAAATATAAACGATTCATTATAATTGTGATGCTCTAACGAAAAAAATTTATTTGATAAATTTATGATTAGTTATTCATTAATAAAATATACAAAATACTATTTTAATCTTGTATTAAAAAATTGGTTTTCAACAAAGATGTCATATTCACAACATGGTGAGGACATATTGGTTGAGAAAATCATTAAGAGCGGAGAGATTAATTCTTTTCTAGATATTGGTGCAAATGATGGGGTTCTTTTTTCTAACTCATATAAATTTGCCAAGAAGGGTGCACGAGGTTTATGCATCGAACCTTCTCGATTGTCCTACAGAAAACTTTTTTTTAATCATCTGATTCATAAAAAAGTAAAGTGTCTTAATAGTGCTATCTCGGAAAAAGATGGTCTTTTATATCTCCAAGAAGCTGGGTACGAACAAATTCTATCAACGGTTACAACTGAAAAATCTGTCGGATATTCCCCAGTAAAAGCATTTAGTTTGAAATCGATATTTAAACTTTTTCCTCAATTTTCAAATGTAGATTTAATATCCATCGATGTTGAAGGGCATGAAGATCAAATTCTCCGTGGATTAGGCAATAAACCCATAGATGCCAAGATTATTATTCTAGAAATCGATAAAGCAAATGTAACTGAGATGCTAAAATTAAAATCTTTGTCCAATCATATCGCCAAGTATTCAAATGATGTTAACTTAATCTTATTACACAAAAAGTTCAGTTTTAATAATCCTCGAGAACTTCCTCCAGGTTTCTACAAATGCCAAAACAACTAGTTTCAATGCTATCTAGGATTGTAGATCATTTCGGTTATAAAGTGAGCCGTAATAAAACAGTTGTTGATTCGGACGATCCATATGAGATTATTTCGCGAATTATTGACCCAAAAACTGTCAAAGTAATCATCGACGCGGGTGCCTCCATTGGAAATACAACAGTCAAATTATCTAATTTATTTCAAAAGTCTACAGTTTACGCCTTCGAACCATATCCCCCGTTCATAAAACAACTGGATGAAAGGGCCAAGAAGAATAACAATATTAAGGTTGTACCTTTTGCACTTGGTCATGAAAATGGACAAAGATTCTTCAATGTTAATCAATCTGAGGGTACAAATTCTCTTCTTAAATCAGGTGATAAAGCACGAGAAATTTATGGTTCACTAATCGATCAAAAAGAATTAATTGAGATTAATGCAAAAACATTATATTCATGGTTTTGTGAAAATAATATCTCCAAAATTGACATTTTAAAACTCGATTTGCAAGGAGGTGAGTTGGATGCTCTCAAGGGTGCAAATAAATTATTTGAATTTGGTAAAGTTAAATCTATTCTTTGCGAAGTTATGTTTACACCATGCTATGAAGAACAAACCAATTGGACTGAGTTGGTTTGTTACATAGAGAAAAGTGGTTTTCAACTATTTAATCTATACCAAGGAAATCACTACAATGGGAAAATATTACAGGCAGACCTATTGTTTATCCATGAAAACTTGATGGATATTAGCATGAAAATGGCCAAGAAACATTTCCTGCCATTTTCAAATATTTTGAGTAATACATGAGAATCATCTCAGTTTGTATCAATAATTTTACAATTCTAAAACAAAAGTCTTCTGTATTAATTAAGTATTTGATTTGATGAAGACTGCGGTAGCATTCCTAGTATACATTCGGCCAGAATCGACCAAAAGAGTTTGGGAAAGGATAAAGGCAGCAAAACCACCTCGACTCTATTTGATTGCAGATGGTCCTAAAACTCCAGATCAAGCAAAAACTTGCAAAGAGGTAAGATCAATTATTGAATCTGGAATAGATTGGGACTGTGAATTACATAAAATTTATTCGGATAAAAATCTCGGGTGTGCGCATCGAGCGACAACTGGTCTTGATTATGTTTTTGAAAAAGAAGAGCAAGCAATCATTCTTGAGGATGATACCTTACCCGATCCAACTTTTTTTGAGTTTTGTGAACAACTACTAGATAAGTACAAAGATTCAAAAAATGTCTTTCATATTTGCGGAACAAACTCTTATCCAGAGATTTTTAAAGATGATATATCTTACCACCTTACATCCATTTCGAATATGTGGGGTTGGGCAACTTGGTCCAGATCTTGGAAGCATTATGATCTGTCAATGAATAACTGGAAAAATGAAGATTCTACAAAATTTCTAAGAAAATGGTGCCTTACTGAATCCCTAAGAAAAAGTATGCTCAAAATGTTTGATATTCACTGCAATAATGCTGATCCGTGGACATGGGATTATCAGTGGTTCTACGCTTGTTGGAAAAATAATGGTTTATCCGTAATACCATCTAAAAATTTAGTCTCCAATATAGGAATAGGCCCGGATGCCACCCATACTAAAAGTAAAACAAAAATCTCTATGTTCCCGAAGCAAATTCAAAAGATGTATTTTCCATTAGTCCATCCAAATTCCGATATGAGAAATATCTCTATCGAAAAGAAATACAGGCAGAGAGAGGAAATACCCAAAGTAAGGCGTCTTAAAAATTACATAAAAAGCCTCATTAACTCATTTAATCAATTTATTAAAAATTAACGTTTGTGAAAAAAGATAAAATAGTCATTACCGGTGGATTAGGGTACCTTGGTACAGAGATATGTAAGTTATATTCTGGAGAATCTCGGTACAAAGAAGTTACTGTTGTAGATAATTCTTTTTCGCCCGCAAGAGTAAGCCAGCTTCGTGATTGGGGAATAAATTTTATCCAAACTGACCTGTTTGATTCTCAAAGATTAAAGGAGGTATTGAGTGAAACGACTATTGTAATTCATCTTGCTGGAATAACTAATGTTGCTTATACGAAAACTGATTCTAACGATGACCTTGATTATGAAATAACCAAGGTTGGGGTGGATGGAACAAGGAACATCATAAAATTTTGTCCGTCAGATGCCAAAATCATTTTTCCCTCTACTCATGTTATTTATGAAGGTTTTGAAAAGACAAAGCTTGAAATAGATGAAGAGGAACCACCCTGTCCCGTTCTAACTTACTCAAAAGGAAAAGTTCAGTCTGAAAAAGATTTAATCAATTCAAAAATTAATCATGTAATTATTCGTCTAGCTTCAGTTTATGGCTATTCGGGTGAGGCGACTAGAATGAAAATAATGCCTAATCTTTTTGCATCTCTTGCCTCCGAGGAAAGCATAATAAAGATATTTTCAGGAGGAGTTCAGGTTAAAAGCCTTGTTTCAGTTTTTGATGTTGCTAGATGTATCAAATTCATGGCTGAAAATGCTTCAATTAAAAATGAAACTTACCATTGTTCAAAAGAATCCGTTACCGTAAAGCAAGTTGCTGAATTATGTAAAAAATATGCACCAAGATTAAAGATCGTTGAAACTAGTGATGAGATACCAAATCTAGGGTATACAATATCAAACGCGAAGCTAATGAATACCGGGTTTGAATTTCATTTTAATTTGGAAAACTGTATCGAGGAAATGATTAAGAATTGGTCTAAAAAACCTATCATACCAGATCTTGAATACTTGCAAAGAAGTACAAATGATTTTTCAGATGATAGAGGTTCTATTGGAAATTATGAACTTACCGAACCTATAAATCTCATTGGCTATATAAAATCAAAAAAAGGATCAATAAGGGCTAATCATTACCACCCAATTCAAGAGCAAAAATGCCTACTGGTCAAAGGGCAGTACATTAGTGTGATCAAAGACCTTTCTAAAAAAGATTCACATTTAGAGACTCGGGTTGTGAATGAAGGTGACTTAAGTATCATAAAACCAAATGTAGCACATACAATGGTGTTTACGGAGGATTCGATATTCTTGAATCTTGTTCGAGGTGATCGCGATCATGATAAATTCGGAATTACTCATACGATTCCTTTTACTTTGGTTGATTCCGAAATGTCTGAATTGCTAAGGAATTCATATGTTACTGAATGCCGTAGTTGTTCCTCAAAAAAACTCAAAAGGGTAATCTCACTTGGGGAGTCTCCATTAGCCAATAACCTCCTTTCCAAAAAGGAGCAGCATTACAAGAAATATCCTTTGGAGGTGAACTATTGCCCACGGTGCAATAATTGTCAGTTAAGTTGCTCTGTAGACCCAAAAGAAATGTTTGATAACTATCTCTATGTCTCTTCCACTTCTAAGCAATTCGTTCAACATTTTGAAAAAGCTGCTGAAAAATATGTCCAACTTTTCGATCTAGACAACAATTCAGTTCTTGTCGACATAGGCAGTAATGATGGAATTGCTCTTAAACCTATGAAGGAACTTGGCGTCAAAGTTATTGGTGTAGAACCTGCGGTTAATCTAGCGAAATTAGCAAATGATAATGACCTTAAGACTATAAACTCATACTTCAACGATGATGTTATCTCCAAAATTCAAGATCAATATAGAGAAGTAGATTTGGTAACTGCGTCAAATGTCTTCGCACATTCAGACAAACTTAAGGAAATAACCAATAATGTCTTTAGAATACTCAAACATAATGGTGTTTTCATTATCGAGGTTCAATATTTAGTCGATACTATTTCCTCACTAACCTTTGATAATATTTATCACGAGCATGTTAATTTTTGGTCGGTTACATCGTTAAATAATTTTTTCAAAAACTTAGGTTTTTTCATTCATAAAGTTGAACATATCAATACCCATGGAGGATCAATTCGAGTTTATGTCAAATCAATAGATTCTCCTGACCCATCTCTTAATGAATTCTTAAATAAAGAAAACGAACTTGGAGTTAATAAATTTAGTTTTTATGAAGAATTTTCTGTTAAAATTGAATCTATGAGAAATAACATTCGTTCAAATATTGATTCATTAAAAAAACAATATTCTACTATTGCAGGATATGGATCTCCTGCAAAAGCAACTACTGCACTAAATTACTTTGGTATTAATTCAGATGATATTGACTTTATCATCGAGGATAATGAGTTAAAACACGACAAATATGTGCCAGGTACGGGAATCCCGATAAGGAGTAAGAATCATTGTCAGTCTAACATGCCAGGATTAGTTGTCGTGTTTGCATGGAATTTCTATGATTCTATTATTGAAAAAAATAAAGACTTGATAGACTTGGGCGTGAATTTTCTAAATATCACCGATCTACATAAAGAGTAAAATGTTAATAATTCATCGAAAGTTTCTCTTTTCTTAAAATGACGAGTGAGTCTCATCGAATAAATTCTTCGATGGTTTCTATAAACTTTATGTTTTAAGATTGCTCAGAATTCGTAGTTCAAAATAGTCAAAACTTATCCTTAAATACTCACATAAGACCGAAATTGACACATATTATTTTCACATAAAAATTTACTTTTAAATCATATTAATAAAACAACTCTGCCCCTTTAAAATAACTAATCTTGAATGAAAAAAAAAAGGTAATTGATCAAAAAATAGCAGATATCACTGGTATTATTTTATCTTACAACTCTGAAAAAACTTTGGCAAGTTGCCTATTAGCTCTGAAAAAACAGACACCTGAACTAGAAGAAATAATTGTGATCGATGATGGATCGACCGATAAAAGTTTAGAAATTGCTATTGAATCAGGTGCTCGCGTCATTTCTAATTCATCAAATCGAGGACGTGGCTATTCTAGAAACTTAGGAATCAAAGAATCTAAGTCTGAATTTATTCTCTTTTGCGACTCTTCAAACATTATCCCAAGTGACTTCTCGTCAAAAGCACTAAGTCACTTTCACAATGAAAAAATTTCCGCAGTTTTTGGAAGAATTCTTAACGATAACAGAATTCAGAGCACATGTAATCGTTGGCGGGCACGACATTTATTTAGAGAACATTTAGATTATCGAACTGAAGTTCATGATGTAGATTGCCTCATTACCTATGCATTAATGTTAAAAAAGTCAGCAGTTTTAACTGCGGGTAATTTCAGAAAAGATCTTCGCATGTGTGAAGATATTGATTTGGGAAAAAAATTAATTAAAAAGGGATTTAGAATCTTGTCAGATCCCGACCTTTGTTGTTTTTCAATTCGACAAGAAAACGTAATTTCACTGTGCACAAGATACCATCGGTGGTTTTCTTATGAAAAGGAGATATATGATCCTTATAAAACATTTGTGAATACTTTCAAAACTAGTCTTACTGTTTGCTCAAGAGAGGATATCAGAGCAAAGGATTTCCGTGCTCTGCTTATTTCAATCGTTATGCCGTTTATAATTTTGCTACTAGGAAAGTTATACCCTGAAAAATTTCGCTAATAATAAGAATGTTAGCAAACTTGAAGGTTACAATAAAAAAAATGTTTAGCAAAAATTTTTACAGAACAACAAGATCAAATTAAAATTCGACTAGATCATCTCAAATGAACCAATAAATAGTATTTATTTCTATTTCAAATTTACAATGAATCAAGACAAGCAAGTTGCCCTTTTACTTTCCGATGAAGAATCAATTTTCAACGATTATCTTTATTTCTATTTCAGAATTTATAAAAAAAATCTTATTAAGAAGCTATTTTCTAAAGCTCTAGATAGAATATTAGAAAAAGAAATTGAAGAGATATCGGTTGCTGAAATTGGCTCAGGTAATGGATACGATGCATTGAATATAATGAATATTTTGGTACAGCACCCGAAAACAAAAAATAAAAAGATTAAACTCACACTAGCTGAAGGTTTAAAGTCTAGTATTGAAAAATCAAAAGATTTACTTGAGGAATTTAATCATTTTGAAATTGAGTACCTACAGACGGATTTCAATCAAAGTTTACCTATGAAATCAGGTATCTTTGATATAGTAATTTGCACTGAAGTCATTGAGCATATCAGAAATCCAAATAATTTTCTTAAAGAAATATTTAGAACTCAAAAAAATGACTCTTACTTTATTCTTACAACCGATAACTCACCTAACCTGCTGCAAAAAATTAAAAGATTCCCATTACTTTTATTAGGCAGATACAATCTTAAGTATAAGAAAGTCGACCCAGACTTAGATCCAGATACCTTTTACACCGAAATGAATAATGATCAGATTCCCATTTATGGTCATATTAATCTCAAAACATGCACACAATGGGAGAAAATATTCAAGTCTGTCGGTTACACAATTAGCTCTCTTGGCACTTATGAATCTGTTCGTAGAGGTGGAGGAAACCAAAGTCCTCCTGTGTTATTCTTTTATTTTTTTTGGAGTACAATCAGTTCCCTTCTGCCGAGTTTTTTAGCTAAACATATTGGTGACACAACAGCATTTGTTGCGAGTAAAAGACATTATTGATGACTATAAATGGTTTTCTCTTTTCTCTACAATGAAAACTTAATTCTTGTCACATATTTTCAAACAATCTTGTACAAAAAATATGTATAAACCTGTAATTATAATACCAATCTATTCACAACCCACTGGTATTGAAAAAAGACTTATAAGAAAATGTATAGATGTTTTTTCATCTAGAGTAATTCGTTTTGTCTCTCCAGTATCGTTTTATTTAAATCAGTTTCCAGAAATAACTCATGTTTACTTTGACCCTGGTTTTTTTATCAACAAGCTAACTTACAGCAAACTCTTATGCTCAAAAGAGTTCTACGATGCTTTTGCGGATTTTGATTTCATACAAATTATTCAATTGGACTGTTATGTTTTTGAAGATCGTCTCGATGAATTTATGTCTATGGGGTTCGATTATATTGGTGCTCCCTGGATGAAAAATGGGTTCGAAGGAAAACCAGAACCGAAACTATGGAAGGTCGGTAACGGAGGCTTTTCACTTAGAAGAGTTCGTTCTTTTTTATCTGTAATTGATAAAATTAATGAAACCAAAAAAGGAGTTCTCCCTGTTTTTCAAGATTTAGGTAAAGGCATTATTGGTAAAATAAAGAAAAGTGGAATTAGAAATAACTTACGACACTACATTAAAAATCCTCCCGGAGAGGATATTTTTTGGGCTCACTATGTAACTAAAATTTTTGACCAGAATGAATTTAAAATTGCAGACAATACAACTGCAGCTCATTACTCTTTTGAAGTTTTACCCCAATTTCTATATGATGAAATTACAAAGGGGAAGTTACCCATGGGTTGTCATAATTGGATCAATCAAAACCCCGAATTTTGGTCCTCTTATATCTCCTCTTAAAATAATTCTCCCCCTAACATTTATAGTTAAAATTCAAAACTTTAACCAAATCAATAATAGTAATAAATTACCTAATATATATTGTTTGCACCCGTACCTAGAAGGCAGACGTAGAGATGTAGAGAAAAAGTTATACCCTCGGAATCACTTATGGGGAATTGATGCTATCGAATCCCAAAAAGGTTGGTACAGCCAAATTATTGCCACTGATAATATTCCAATTCCATCACTGCTAGAAAAGTCGATTAATCGTTTCTTTTTCAAAGGTTCTCCTGGGGTTAAAACCGAGTTGGCTGCTTACAGGGCTTCACGCTTTGCTGACTTAATCTACTCAGTTTGTGGTCCGCTTGCTCTCGCTCGCTTCTTTCGTTCGACATTATTAGTATCTTGGGTTTTTCGAGAACCGCCTTCGATGACCAACACTAATGGATTCACATATTCTGCCTACAGTATCCAAAATCTTAAAGCCCATGCTGGCTTCCTTACTCTAACGCCCAATGCAGAGAATAAATTTGCTCATTACGCACCTGCCCGTTTCCTTCCATGGTGCGTTGACCTAGATATATTCGACGGCAAGCCCTCCACTCAAAAACCAACGCGTCCTTTCTTCCTTGCCACAGGTAAAACAGAACGGGACTATGCGACACTTGCAAAAGCAGCGTTACAAGTTAATGCGGACATTCGCATCATAGGTCCTGCTTCAGCACGCCCATCAAACATACCACCTAACCTATTCTGGACAGATACTTCGAAAGAACCTCAAGACCAAGCAATCGACTACGCCACCCTCCGTGATTGGTATGCTCAAGCAACCGCAATTTGTATTCCCCTTACTGGCGACGCAAATGATACTTGTGGATACACTAACCTCTTGGAAGGTATGGCCATGGCAAAACCAGTACTCATGACTCGTTCTGGTTGCCTACATATTGACCCCGAGACTCATCGCTTTGGATACTTAATTGATCCTGAATCTCCGAACCATTGGTCGACTTTAATGAACGAAATTCTCCAAAAACCGAGCCTTGCAGCATCTCTAGGTGCCGCAGGACGAACACTAGCAGAACAAAATTTTTCTCCCGAACGCTTTGATCAAAACATCGTTAACTTTATTAGTGAAAGAATATCAAATTTGATAGTAAATTAATGCTGAAAAATATTGAAAATTACCCAAAGTAATTTGGAAAAAAAGATTAACAGTTGGTAAAGCGATTAATATCATACTATAATGAAAACCTTATTATCAAAAATTTTTTCGAAGCTATAAGCTGATATATAATACTTTTTCTTATTATAAAATCATGTCTTCAAAACATGTTTCGTTTTATTATTAAAGTAAAATGATAAGACCTTTTTTTAGTGTTGTAATACCTACTTTTGAAAGACCTGAGGATCTTAAAACTTGCCTCCAATCACTCGTTGAGGAAAACCAACCCGGTGCTCCTGAATACGAAGTAATTGTAAGTGACGATTCACTAAGTGACCGGTGTTGTAAAATAGTAACAGAAAAGTTTCCCCAATTTAGATGGGGACAAGGGAAAAGAAATGGCCCCGCAGGTAACAGAAATGCAGGAGTTGAAAAAGCCAAAGGTAAATGGATCGTATTTATGGATGATGATTGCATTGCAGATGCCAATCACCTTTCTGCGTTTGCAAACGCAATCTCGAAAAATCCAAAAATAAATGTATTTGAAGGGAGAATTTTCGCTGAGAGAAAAAGAGAGACATGGAGTGAAGGATGTCCGGAAAATGAATCCGGAGGAATGCTTTGGACGAGTAATTTATGTATTAAAAAAGTGACTTTTATAAAGTTGAATGGTTTCGATGAAAGATTTCATACTTCATATGAAGATGTTGATTTTAGCTACAGGCTAAAAAAATTGAAATTTAAATCAATTTTTGTAAAAGAAGCAGCTGTTTGTCACCCTTGGAGATCTTTAAGAAAAAAGGGAAAGAATAATTGGAAAAGCAGTTGGCACGAAGTTACTTCTTTGCTTTTGTTTTGTGAAAAATATAGGTACAACAACGAAGAGCATTCTAATCCTTTAACTTATTTAAAAAACTTTTCCAGAATTATTTCTAAAGATCTCATTAATTGCGCGTGCGTTTTAAAACTTAGAGGATTCGATATTTTACTTAAAGATGCACTTATTTCACTAATTGTTTTCTTTCTACTTACCATTCGCAAAACTTACAAATAAGGTGAAACCGCTTTATATTTTTATAGGTGATGGTGATTTTTCATATACAAAAGATGAATACAACAAAGTAAGTTATACACATCATTTGATTCCTCTTGAAATTTCTAATAGCTATCCAACCGTGTACATTGGAGGACCGAAAATATCAAATTCGAAACGAAAATTCGGTGGATTAAATATATTTCATCCAATCGGTTTAAAATCTTTTCAAAAGTACAAGTTCTTTGAAATATTTTATTTCCTTCAAGTTAGATTTTACCTTTGGAAATTAATAAGAAAGCATAAAATAAATATTTTGTTTTGCACTACCTATTGCTGCTTCCTAAAAAGAAAATTCAAGCTACTTAATAAGGAAAAATATATAATACAATTTGATGATGAATTCCTTGACCCTTTAAACGGACTGATAAACCTCTATGATGGTGTGATGTGCGTTAATTATGCCTATTTCCAAATACTTAATAAAAGAACTCACAATAAACCAGTATTTCATTCTCCCGTTCTGCTTTCTAATAATTTTCGAGAAACTAGTACTGAAAAGAAAAAGATAAAAGATAAAAGCCTTAACTTTTGCGTTATTGGCAATATTGATTTCCAAAAATTCGATCTTAAAATCCTAGTCAACATTGCTAATGAAATTGAAAATTCGAAAATTTTCCTTCACGGAACAGTTATAGAGGGAACAAATAAATTCTTACTCTCTAACCTAATTTCTGAATATGAAAACATATCATATCATGGAGAATATAACCACGAGGATACGCCTGCACTCCTTTCGAATTATGAATTTGGCCTTGTTCCTTTTGTTCTTAATTCCAGAACTATGGGAGCATGGCCAACCAAAATATTAGAATATCTTTCTTGCGGCCTTCATGTGTTTACTCCTGATTTGGGTTTTGAAAACCCCATTCGAAAATATTTGAATTTTTATGAAAACTTTAATGATATTAATCAAAGGATAAAAAGTTTGAGATCGGATTCAAGTCTTAGTGAAAACTCGGAACTTCAAACAGTTCTTGGTACATACATGGTTGAACCTAGAACAAGGGATTTCTTGAACTACGCTAAATCCTTATGAAGTTACATGATTTCTTCATTCATTTCCCAAATATATATGCGTTTTTATGCTCTTGCAGAAAAATACCAAATTTTGAAAAAATACTGTACCTTCGACATATAAAAAAAAATCAGGTAGTTTTTGATATTGGAGCAAATATTGGAGTTTATACAAAACTGTTCTCACAATTATCTGGAAAAAATGGTACCGTTCATTCATTTGAACCAGTTCCCGAGACTTTTCAACTACTGATAGATTCATTGGCTGAATCAAAAAACATTAGGGCAAACAATCTTGCCGTTGGAGACACCGAGGGAATGATGAACATTTCCTACGACCCAAAGAATTCAGAAAAATCAAGCCTTCTTGGACCGCAGAATGATAGTAACTTTGTTAGGACGGTTAAAGTTCTTGCACTCGACACCTATGCTCAAGATGTAAATTTAGAACGATTAGATTTCCTTAAATGTGATGTCGAGGGTTTTGAACTAAAAGCCTTGAAAGGAATGCAGAATACATTGGCAAAATATCACCCTAAGATTTCGATCGAAGTTACCTTACCTTATGATCAAAAGCTTGAATTATTTGATCTATTAGTGGATATTGGATACGATCAATTCCGTAAAATCGAAAGGGGCTTTCCTATCTATGCCACTGATCAAGATACTCAACAAGAAGGAGACTATTTTTACCTTTATGCAACTTCTTCATTGGCTTCCTAAATTCTTAGTCAGACACAAAATCATCGATTTCCTTTGTAGCGTAGGACTCCAAGAACATGTTATCAAAATTAATTTCAACAACGAATCAATGGCAATGATCGATCTCTCAGACCCAGAACCAAGAAACGTATTTATAAGGGGCGAATTCGAACCTCATTTCTTTGTAATCGCCAATGTGCTCATGCCACAAACTGGTATTTTCTTTGATCTAGGCGCAAATGTAGGCTTGTGTTCCTTTGGACTTATATCATCGAGACCTAAAGCTCGATTTCATCTATTCGAAGCTAACCCTCAAATGATAAATCTGCTGAATCAATCAATAGATTTGCATAAAATACACTCGTTTTCTTTGAAGCAATGCTGCCTTTCAGACAAGGAAGGAAATACAAGCTTTCATTTAAGTCCTAAACAATCTGGACAATCTCATGTTGCTACCTCATCCGAGCAAGGAATCGAGATTTCCAACCTGCTACTTGACCAATATTGCGATGATCATGGAATTAACCATATTGATTTTGCCAAAATTGATTTGGAGGGGCAGGAAATACCTGCTTTACACGGTTGGAAGAAATCTCTTTGTCAACAAAACATCAAAGCTCTCTATGTAGAAATTATTCCTGAAAACCAAGCACGGTATGGCTATGAAACCAACACCTCATTACTTATTCTCGAATCCTATGGATATAAGCTTTTTCTTTGCAAACCCGAAGACTTCGAAATTTTTGGGAACAAGGTAGAAACTCTGACTTTCGAGGGTGGTTCCATTTCAGTTTCTAGTTTCAGTGCCAAAGACTACCCTCCCTCATTTGCCACTGATGTATTGGCAATAGCAACTCAATGACTTTAGATTTACCAAGCAGTATTTTCGTTTTAAGAAATAATGATTTGGGTGATGTCTTGGTAACCACCCCTCTTCTTGCTGGATTACGCAAAGCATTTCCTGAAGCAAGGATTTCCGTTGGAGTTGGAAACTGGTCTAAGAGCCTACTCGAAAACAATCCCGCTGTGGACAAAATTATAAATTGCAACGCTCCTTGGCATAACAAACAAAATTGTAAATATCCTGCAAATTCGCCAAAAACTTTTCTAGAAGGACTTTACTACTCATTATTTTCAAAAGAAGCCTGCTTTATAAGAAAACAAAATTTTTCCCATGGGATTGATGTTCTAGGAAGCAGGCAAGGCTCTTGGCTTTTGCGATGTGCAGGAATTCCAAACAGATTTGGCGTAAAAGGGTACGCTGGTGGAGATAGTTGGTGCCAAAAATCCGTTTCGTTTGAAGAAAGTCGTAAGGTTGCTGAAGCTGCACTTGATTTTCTCAGATTACTTGGTTCTGACGAAAAGATAGATCCCAGACCAAAGATTTATTTGGAAGATAATGAAATCAAAGAAGCTCAGGAAACATGGAACATATGCAAAAAATACAAAAAGAAAATTATCGTAGCTCCTGGAGGAGGATTTCCTGAGAAATGCTGGGGGGATAAAAATTATAACAAATTGACAAAATTGCTATTAGAGACTCCATCCATCAAAATTACTATTATCGGTTCCCATGAAGACAGGGAGCGTATTGCGATCCAGGAAAATGATCGAATACAGAACTTTTGCGGAAGGCTAAATTTAAGACAATCCGCAGCAATGGTTTCGCAAAGTGACTTTGTTGTAACAAATACCTCCCTTTGCATGCACCTTGCAGGTGCTTTTACAATTCCATCTTTAACATTACTGGGGAATTGGTACGACAGTACTAATTTACACCACCAACAGTGGGGGTATCCAGAGGGGCAAATTTTAGGAAAAGAAAAAAGTTCTCATAAATATCAAGTCGCTACCATTGAAGATGCCATTAAACACATCAAGATGCTAATTTAAATTTCCCATAATATTTCTTTGAAAATCTGTATAATTTCAGGACATTACAAACCTAATAAATGCGGGATATCAGACTATGTTACCTTGCTTTCAACGGAACTTGAGAGGCAAGGACATGATGTAATCAAGATTACTCTAAGTGAAAGTCAAAGTTTAGTTTTCATTGCCAAAAGTCTTCCTTCTGCAGATATTTACAGCTTTCAATTTGCACCGTATATGTTTTCACCAAAGGGATTGATTGGCAACTCTTTACTGTACTTTGCAAAATCGCTTAAAGATAAAAAAAATCATATAAATTTTCACGAAATTTGGATTGGTGCATATCCAAAAGCATCGATGAAAGAAAGATTAATTGGGTGGAGACAAAAAAGAGAAATTATAAAGTTTTTGAATCTGACTAAACCATATTCAATTACCTGCTCAAATGCAGCTTCACTAGATCGCTTAAAATCTGCAAATATAAAGGCCGATTACTTGTACCTTTTTGGTAATATTCCTTTTTCTCAATCTGATGGGAAGAGGATTAAAAATTTAATCAAAGTTGCCATTTTTGGCACCCCATACGACAAATTTCCGTATGATCTTTTGTTCAGAAAACTCCACGAATTCTCTGATATTGAAAACAAAAGAATAGAATTAAAAATCATTGGTCGACAAAGAGAGTCTAAGGGACTTGCCTTAATCAAAAATCTCTCCCAGAAATTTAAATGCTCAATCTGCGAATATGGCGAGCAAAGTACGGAATCAATTTCTCATCAACTTCAAAGCTGTGATCTGGGTATTTGCACTACACCCTACGATATACTTGGTAAAAGTGGAACTACTGCAGCCATGCTTGAACATGGTCTTCCCGTAGTTGCATTTGATGATGGTGATACTAATGAAGATAAACTCTTTATTATTAATGAATTTGAAGAGCAAATTTTCTTGTTAAACGTCAAATCATCTGTCACTCGATTATCATATTACATGAAAAAAGAAAGAAAGCCCTTTTTCGATGGAGTTGTACACACCGCTAAAGAAATGCTAAATCTTCTAAATTGAAGCCTAAGAAGCAAACGAACCCATTTTCAAACCCATGGCCGTGGTGGACTCAATTAACTTTAATCTTCTGGCGATTAACTTGGTCAATTGGATGTTCATGGACTCCTAAGTTTCTTAATCCATGGAGGCTTATAATTTTAAAAATTTTTGGTGCTAAGATTTCGGGAATTCCGTTTGTTCATTCATCGGTGAAAATTCAAATACCCTGGCACCTAACTCTCAAACATCGTGCCTGCCTTGGGGAAAAAGTTAATGCTTATTCCCTCGGAAAAATAGAAGTTCAAGAAACTGCAACGGTTGCTCAGGAAAGTTATTTATGTTCGGGCACTCATGATTTCGCTACTGACTCCATGCAATTAGTGACAGACAATATAACCATTGGCAAAAATGCCTTCTTAGGAGTACGGGTATTGGTACTCCCCGGAGTTACAATCGGAGAGAACGCAATCATTGGAGCTCAGTCAGTTATTACAAAAGATGTTCCTGCAAACGATATTTTTGCTGGCAATCCAGCACGAAAAATTGGCGTTCGAAAAACTTCTCTATGAATCCCTTAATTGAGAAAAAAGTATTAATTACAGGTGGCTTGGGTTTCATCGGATCAAATCTTGCCCGCAGGCTTGTTGAGTTTCGGAATAATGTAAGCGTAGTTGATAGCCTTGTTCCTGAGTATGGAGGGAACCTTCGAAACCTCCACGACTTGAAAGATAAAATCAAAATTGATTTAACTGACATTCGTGATTCATACTTAGTAAAAGAGTTAATCATGGGGCAGGATTACATATTTAATCTTGCTGGACAGACGAGCCATTTGGATTCTATGGAAGATCCATTTACTGATCTGGATATTAATGCAAAGGCTCAGCTTTCCATTCTTGAAGCCTGCCGTAAACATAACCCTCAGGCTCGCATCGTGTATGCTAGCACTAGACAGATCTATGGAAGACCAAAATATTTGCCGGTTGATGAAAAACATCCGCTACACCCAGTCGATGTAAATGGCATTAACAAGATTGCCGGAGAACAATACCATATTCTTTACCACGAAGTTTACGGTATTGCTTCTTCCATCCTAAGGCTAACTAACACCTATGGACCCAGAATGAGAATAAAAGATTCGAGACAAACCTTTCTTGGAATTTGGATCAAAAACTTGCTTCAGGGAAAACCCATACAAGTATTTGGTAATGGTAAGCAGAGAAGAGATTATAATTTTGTGGATGATGTGATTGATGCTCTCATCCTTGCAGCAACATCTATTCATTCGATTGGGAAATCATTTAATCTTGGTGCACCAGATCCGTTAAATTTGGAGCAAACTGCAAAGATTATGTGCAATCAAATTGATGGTGCTTATTACGAAATGATTCCCTTTCCAGAAGATCGTAAGGTAATTGATGTGGGAGACTTTATTTGTGATTTTAGTGCCTTCTCGAGTTCTTTTGGTTGGAATCCAAAAATAAATTTTAAAGAAGGTATTTCAAAGTCTATCGATTTCTTTAGAGAAGAGCTAGATTACTACCTCTAAATATTTTAATATAATGCAATGATTCCGTTTAGTGATCCTTCAGCCTCCTATAAGGCACACAAAAAAGAAATCGATCTGGCAATTGAGCGAGTTCTCAAATCCGGCTGGTATGTACTCGGTCAAGAAGTAGAAGCTTTTGAAAAAGAATTCGCTGTATTTCATAATAAATCAATACAATCCGTGGGCGTTGCCAATGGAACAGACGCTATTGCTCTCTGTCTTCGGAGTTTGGGATTAACACAAGGAGCTGAAGTTGTGACTTCCTCACATACGGCAGTAGCAACTATTGCGGGAATCGAACAAGCAGGTTGTTCTCCGGTATTCGCAGATATAGATCCAAGCACGCGATGCATCGATCCAAAATCAATTGAACAACTAGTTGGGCCAAGTACACGAGCCATCATGCCTGTCCACATTTATGGTCAACCCTGCGATTTAAAATCGATTCAATCAATCGCTCAAAAGAATGGACTACAAATAATCGAAGACTGCTCGCAAGCTCATGGTGCAGAAATTAATGGGGAAAAAGTGGGCACTTTTGGTGCACTTTCAGCGTTCAGTTGTTACCCAACTAAAAACTTAGGGGGAACGGGGGATGGCGGAGTTGTCCTTTGTAAATCTCTGGAAACAGCTGAACACATCAAATCCCTTCGCCAGTATGGTTGGAATAATGAACGAGAAAGCATAAAACCCGGATTCAATTCTCGCCTTGACGAGATTCAGGCCTCTATACTTCGTGTAAAACTTAAACATCTCTCGAATGATAACCGAAAACGCCGAGCGATTGCCGATCAATATGATGATGCCTTCAAAGATCTTCCAATTATCCTTCCCCATCGGTCGATAAATGAACTTCATGCAATGCATCTTTATGTAATCGAATGCGAAACAAGAGATTCCTTATTAAAATATTTAAGGAATCGGGGAATTGGAGCGAGCCTTCATTATGCAATGCCAGTTCACCTACAAACTGGATATTTTAAACGCATTCGGGGTTCTACTGACCTACATAATACTGAATCATTTTACAAAAAAAATCTAACCCTTCCACTATTTCCAGAAATAGCACAAGAGGCAATCGATGAGATTATCTTAGGAGTCAAAGGGTGGTTTGAGGAAAAGTAAAATCAATTATTTTACCCTAAAGTTTACAATTACATCTTCATTGATAAAATTGAAACAAAACGATTATATTTCTTTTTAAATAGGAATACTCTCATGGAACTAAAGTTGAACAAACACAGAGCAAAGCTTTGTTTTTGGTTTCTTCAAAGACCGAGTTTATATAAGCAATTCTGCAGAGAATTACTCTCTTTTGCTAAGAGAAAACAACACCCAACACTTGCAATCAGTAAAGAAGCAAAACTTTGGTGCGAGAATCTTGCAGTCGATGAAAATCAATCTCTAAAATTAATCAGTCCAAGTTGGGAATTTTTACAATTTAATGAAGAATTTCCCTTTTTAGTTAAGAACGCTTACAGAATTATACAGTCCTTAGACTGTAATTGGGGAGGACAAGGAAATATTTCACTTAACTACAATTTAGCTAATCTTTTTAATGCTAAGCAAATCTTAGAGACTGGAGTTGCATATGGGTGGTCATCCCTTAGTTTGCTTAAAAGTTTAGAGAATAGGGGAACGGGGTCATTAACGAGCATTGATATGCCATTTTGGGGTACAAATTACGAAAATCAAATTGGGTGTGTTGTTCCTCATGAATTACGCACTAGGTGGCATTTAATTCGTCTACCTGATCGAGACGCACTGCCTAAATTGCTGAAATCAACAAAAACATTCGACTTTTGCCATTACGACAGTGACAAATCATATGACGGTAAAATTTGGGCTTTACCAAGGATATGGGATAAAATCAATACGAATGGCATAATGATATGTGATGACATTTCTGATAACTTAGCCTTTAAAGATTTTTGTGAAAATTTCTGCTTAAATCCGATTATAGTAAAGACTTTCGACTCACAGGTAGAAAAATTTGTAGGTATCGTTTTGAAATAAGATTTTTTCATTCGATTGAAAAAAAATAAAATTATACAATCACTAGTTGGGCATTCCAATTTACCCTTCTACTTGGAATGTCTAAGCTCGATTGGTGATTGCAGTCTAGATAGGATAAATCTTTTATTACATGGCGACGGCACACTTAGAGGTAACGACATAGAATTGATCTACTCTAAATTAGGTGAAAGCTGTCATTTAGTTAATCCCAATGAATCCATAGAAATTACCATGGATCAACTTGTTGGGTACTCGAATTGTCAACGTTTCCGTAAAGAATCGATCTGGGGGATAGAGTTCTTTGATCCGATATTTTCCCAATCTGATGATCCGATCAGCTATTACTTGGATGCTGATATAATGTTTCTTAAACCATTCTCCGGATTGTTTGATTCATCTGTTGTAGAGGGAGGTGCGGTGTTTCTTCGTGATAAACAATGGGATGCTTATTGCCTTAGACCTTGGCACCTTATGGCCAGAAGTAAGTGTCCCAAGGTTGTAGAAGGAATAACCACTGCCCTAGTCTTCTGGGATAAGAATGTGATTGATTGGGACTATCTAGAATGGTTTCTCGGACAAAACAATTTTCATGCCATCCCCGAATGGGTTCTACCGACGGCACAAGCAGGTCTGGCAACCCGCTGCAAAGCTAAGGCGGTTGACTGTAAACAACTTCCAAATTTATATCCGAATGCACAAATTACTCCAGACGCATTTGGAGTTCATCTACTCGGTTCTTATCGTAAAAATTGGTTACCCAAGATTGAAAGACTTCAGCTTCGTAAAAATATCACAACCAAACCTATCATCGCAAATTTCAAACCCTGCAAGAATCGTGGATTTGCTCAATACGCCTTAAATCAAACTAAAAGGTGGGTTAATACTAGGCTCAATAAATGGTAAGCACCTCCAACAAAACAACTGACCTGACCGGGGTTCGGGTACTCATGCTTGCACCATGTCTTGGGAAATTTGGAGGGATCGAAACATTTTGTCTCACCTTAATAGAAGACTTAATCTTAAAGGGAGCATCAGTTCGTCTATTAAGAAAAAAAGTAACAGGTTTCCAAGATGATAGATCGATTAAAAAAAACGAATGTGAAATTCGGGCAACTTTAACATCGGAATGTGACTCCCGCTTCAAAAGTGATTTTGTGAATCCGAGAGATCCAAAAATTAAACAAGCGATCAAAGAATCCGACCTCGTTCACCTGCACAACCCAATGCTGGAAGGAATTTGGTGGGCAAAAAAGGCTGGGCTACCTTGCGTCATGACAATTTACAATTGGCGAAGAAAAGGTCTTAAACCAAGGCTTCTAGCATGGAATTGGGCAGTTGCTCAGGCCGACCGGAGGTGGTATATCTCGGAATTTGTTTGGGATAGTTGGGAAAAAAAAAGGAGGGCAGGTAGCGACCGGTTACCTGTAGTATCAAGAATGCCGAAAGGAACGATTCCTCTTCAGCAGCGTTCAGGCTTTCTTTTCATCGGAAGGTGGGTAGCCAAAAAAGGGATACGCATTTTGTTAGAAGCTTATCGCCGAATCTCCCCCGACCCTAACATTTGGCCCCTTTTTTTGGTTGGTGATGGGCCTTTAAGTCAAGAAATCAAAAAGGAAATTGCAGGCAAGAATATCAGAGGTGTGAAAATCCTTGGGTTTGTCAGCGAAAATGAAAGGCAGCAACTTACCAAAAAAGCTAAATGGATGGTTACCCCACCTCATACCAATGAGGACCTTGGACTAACTCCACTAGAAGCAAGATCAGTTGGAGTACCCTGCATTGCAAGTAGCGATGGAGGCATAAAAGAAACGGCAGGACCTTACGCACTTTTTTGCAAACCCGGTGATATTGAATCTTTAACGGCATGCTTAAGGCAAGCAATGGAAATGAGCGAAGAAGAATATGCTTTAAGGTCTCACTTGGCTAAAAAAGGGCTGTGTAATTATGTTCGTCCGTTGGACGAGTACGCTAAAGCATACCTTAAACTTTTGAAAGAAAGGTGAAGGCAAGCGAACGTATACCAATAATTGATATGCTACGGGGTTTGTCGTGTATTGGTGTGCTACTTTATCATCTCCGTGTAGATTTATGGATTGGATGGTGGAGAATTCGTAGTTATCCTGAGGAATATTCGAGTTTTGCAAAAGCGGTGGCTTGGCTATCAATTCCGACACCTTTTATGGGATATGCGGTTTTGCTATTTTTTTTGATCAGTGGGTTTTGCATTCATTACCCAAATACGATTTCCAATGCTCAACCTAATTGGAAGGATTATCTAATACGGCGTTTTTGGAGAATTTACCCTAGCTATTTTGCCGCCCTGATTATCACTGCTTGTATCAGTTACTTTTGTTACATAGTTTGGGGTGATAATAATTGGGATCTTGGTCGAATTTTACGGGTTGCAACTCTGAGCCAAAATTATCCACCACAAAATGGACAGTTACTAAGCAACCCCTCATTATGGACAATTCCATTAGAAGTTGAGTTCTATATTCTTTACCCTTTGGTTTTCTATCTTATTGCTAAATCACGAATCAAAACTTTGGTACTTATTGCAACCGTAATGTGTTCATCGTCAGTTTTTTTGAATATTCAAGGAATATCTTGGCCTTCGTTTACATCACTATTTCTTTGGCCATCGTGGTTACTGGGGGTATGGATCGCTCAATGGGAAAGAAAAAAGCAGCTAACCAAATTAAATTCCTACATTATGGTTCTTCCTAGTGGATTTTGCTTGTTATTGGCATTATTTAGTCTTCTAGGAAGTTGGGTTTTTTGGTTACAATATCTCACCTGGACAGTATTTTACTTCTTGTTTTTTATCCTTTGCCTAAATAATGCTAATCTATTTATCCATTTAATGAGCAAACGATTTTTCAAGTTCATTTCTTGGGTTGGCAAAATGTCTTTCTCCCTATACCTAATCCATTTTCCAGTGTTCAAATTATTCGGATATTTACATATGGAAATATGGACTGAGAAACCTGCCAACTTTTTAGTTTCTTTAGCCTATTTATTACCAACTGGGTTTTTGGGTTGGCTTTTTTTTGTATGGGTCGAAGAACCCATTCATCTGTGGTCTAGGAGAAGGTTCGCTACAAGGTGAATTCTCTAAGTAGTTTCTGTGTTTCGCACCCAACAGGTAACAATTTTGTCAGAGCACTGGTTGGTGAGTTAATAAAACAAGGAAGACTTTTACAGTATTTCACATCCATCGGATTTGGACAAAAAGCCAACCCTATTCTTAAACTTTTTGGAAAAAAAAGGGGATATAAATTCCATGACAATAAAATCAGACGACAATGGTTGCCGGAACTTTTACGACTCATTTTTAGTAACTACCTTTCACAAGAAAGACGTAGGATATATGCAGACTGTTCGTATGCGGCTTTAGATCGCAAGGTGGCAAAAAATTTACCCCATCTACACCCTTCAATAGTTCATGCCTATGAAGATGGGGCAAGGAATAGCTTTAAGCAGGCAAAAAAATTGGGCATATACTGTTCTTATGAATTACCCATTGCACATTGGCAGACTGTTAGAAGCTTATTGTCTCAAGAGGCAGAAAGGCTACCTCACTGGGAACCAACTCTTGAAAGTACAAGGGAGTCGGAAGAAAAACTTTTTCGTAAGGAAGAAGAACTCGATTTAGCCGATGGTATCGTCTGCCCCAGCAAATTTGTTCTGCAATCAATTCCTGAATGCATAAGAAATAAAAAAAACTGTAAAATCGCTCCATTTGGCAGCCCATTATGCCTTTCAAATGAAAGGATAAGGAATGTTCATGAAACTAAGTCCTTAAAACTTTTATTTGTCGGTTCAATGAGTCAGCGTAAAGGCCTTGCTGATCTCTTCAAGGCTATGGAAATGCTTCGAAATGAACCCGTAAGTTTGACCGTTTTAGGCCAGCCTTCATTGCCTATGGAGTTCTATCGAGGTTGCTACCGAGATTTTGAATATTTGGCTCCTTGTTCAAATAACAAAGTTCGAGAAATCATGAAGATGCACGATGCCTTGGTGTTACCCTCGATTGTGGAAGGGCGAGCCTTGGTTCAGCAAGAAGCTCTGTCCTGTGGACTACCCATTATTGTAACGCCTAACGCGGGTGGTGAAGATTTGCTTGAAGAAGGAATTACTGGTCACCTTGTTCCGATTCGATCGCCTGAAAAAATTGCCGAGGCAATTACCTCAATGGTGGAAAACAGGTCTAGCAAAGAGGAGATTCAGCATTTGTGCCAAAAAAAAGCAAAGGAATACTCTTGGAAAACTTACGCTCAAAAGATTATAGATTTCAACTTGCCTAACTCTGCAGAAAGGCATGATATATTCTAACCCATGAGTACAAGGAAAGCCATCTCGCTCCCAAGAAATTTGGCCGAGAAGAAAGTCTTTTCCCAAGCAGTGCCAACCGATTATGGATTTATTAAAAAACTCATCTGGACCTACTTCTTACTTTTACTTTTTGAAGGAGCATTAAGGAAATGGTTTTTGCCAGGATTGTCTCAAGGTCTCTTGATCGTGCGAGATCCCATCGTTATTTGGATTTATTTTTTGTGTTACACAAGGGGAATATTTCCATCAGATAACAAATATCTGCAAAAATGCTTTCTTTGGACAATCATTGCGATAACACTTTCTTTTGTTATCAACAATGCACACCCTTTTACCATTGCGTATGGTGCACGAACGAACCTTTTGCATTTTCCTTTGATCTTCATTATGGCACGAGTCTTAACTTGGCATGATGTTCTTAATTTCGGTAAAGCATTTCTCCTTCTAGCATTTCCTATGACGTGGGTAGTTTCTCAACAATTTCAAGCAGATCGATTTGATGTTTTAAATGTGGCTGCTGGTGGAACGGG
>CESW01139653.1_pt1 | contig 34673 bp, 48 predicted proteins | sample 531171 | NCBI WGS metagenome assembly CESW01 (sample SAMEA2621859, study PRJEB7988) | marine metagenome | biome: marine biome (ENVO:00000447); feature: surface water layer (ENVO:00002042); material: "saline water (ENVO:00002010), including plankton (ENVO:xxxxxxxx)" | depth 5 m
CTTAGACAAAATTTATTCAATGACTTGCCAGAAGGAAGAAGAAAAAGAAGACAGCAGAAATCATTAAACGAGATAATTGAGTATTTAGAAATTGAACACATAGAAGATTCAATACCTGATGTTTCATCATACTTAAAGAAAAACAATAAAGGGGATCTTAGATCTATGCTACTGAAAGAGTTCTGGGATTTTACAAAAACACTAGATAGGACTAGGCGCCAAGATTTCTTAACAGTCTATCCTGAGTTCGAAGGAAAGTTACAATGAAAGTTTTGATTACAGGAAATAGGAACAAAGATCTAACAAAGTACCTGGTTGATCTTTTTGAAAAAAACTCTTATAGAGTAGATACAGTCAGCAGGGAGAATGGTTGGGATCTGGCAAATACAGAAATAATACCAAAATTCGTGAATTTACTTGACAATTATAATATATTTGTTAATATGTTTGCTAACTGGAGATTTAATGCTAGTCTTTTAACGTATTATGTTTTCAAGGACTGGGAAAAGAAAAAATATGGAGATAGGAGAATTATCACGATAGGAAGCACAACAGATAGAGTTCGTAGACCAAAAACAAACTTGTATCATTATGAAAAACTCGCTTTAAGAGAAATGAGTAATGGTTTGTCTATGGCAGGAGTCTGGGACAAGGATTCTCCACTGCTGACACACGTCAGTTTTGGTACAATGGATAATAGAGCCGAACAAAATCCAGGACGTAAAACTTTAAACATGGAAAAGATATCTGAATATATTTTATGGGTATTGCAACAGCCAAAAGAAATACACATAAATGAGTTGAGTATCGATCCAGTGCAGAGGTAATAATGAAAGTAGTTAATGTATTAGAAGATAGAAATTACATCGACAACCTAATGGAATCTATTAGCACAATCAAAGATCAGAAACATCGCAACAAAAATAATTACGAAAATTTTAAAGACAGACTAGAAGAGTATGATGCTTTTCATATAGTAGTAGATGACGAAGATAAAATTTTAGCAATGAGTGGTTTGTACAATGGAGGAATTTATCCTGCCAATACAGTAAGGGCATTAGATAGAACATATTATTTTTCTTGGAACAAAGAAAACAGCGTCTATCAAAAACATAACAGATACAATACTACATACTTCTGGCCAGAGCAATATAAGATAGCCGAAGAAAAAGGATACAGTAATATATTCTTTAGTGTACAGGAATTGCGTAAACGTAACGCAGGTGCCATTGTTGCTAGTAGAACGGTTCCGGAAGCAAAATTATTACCTCATATGTATAACACTTGTAGGAAATATGGTGAAGATAATAAGTTAAATACAGATATGCTGTGTTGGCAAAATGTATATTTGTATCAAATTAAAAAAGACACATTTGATTTGCCAAGCATGGAGATAGAAGAATATGAAAAAAGATATAAAAACTTTGCGACAGTACGCTAGGCTAAGAAAACTCCCAGAGTTTCTTCAGCTTGGTGATATAAATGATGACGAAAGATTGACTTTTCTAAAAAGTGTTGACAACACTCCTATAAGCAACGAACGTGCTAGTGAGAACAGAGAAGGCACTTATGGAGTGGAGCATGACAATACTACACCATTAGGAAAGACTTATAATCAAAGACATATGGATAGCTTGGCTACAAAAATAGATTGTTTGGAGCCATTTATAAATAAGTTTGAATGGAGATTTGCTGAATTGGATCCTCATTCTAGCATACCAAAACACCTTGATGATCCTTATTCTTATAGGTTCATCGTGATGCTAGAAGGAACACACGAGTTTCATTCAGATGAGAAACAAGTCACAATGAAAGAAGGACAAGTGTGGTTTGTAAATTCTGCATTTCACCATGCTGTACATAACAATACAGACAACAAGAGAACTGCACTACTAGGAAAGATGGATGTTAATGAACACAATACCGGGTTATTACGAACAAGAACCTGAAAATAATACTTTTCAGGATGTCATAATTGATGTTACTCACAGATGTAACATGAGTTGTAAGAATTGTTATATCCCAAATAGAGATGTACCTGACTTAGATATGGATAAGATGATTGACGCCATAAGCAAGTTTCCTAAAAGAACTATGATTCGTATCATAGGTGCCGAGCCTACGATGCGTAAAGACTTACCTGAGATGATTACACGTATTAAGAAAACAGGGAATAGATGCACACTACTAACAAATGGTTTAAGATTAGCCAACGACACTTATGTTAAGAAGTTAAAGAAGCATGGATTGACACATTGCTATCTTAGTATGAACGGAGCAGACAATGATGATTGGTATGAAGAAATAGATGAATTAAGATGTGCTACTAAAAAAGTCAAAGCACTTCAAAATTTAAAAAATAATAGATTTATAATTGATACAGGAACGATAGTTGTGAAAGGTATTAACGATGACGTCATAGAACGAATGTTGTCTATGTTTAAAAGACTAGGAGTAGAACACGTGATGTCAAGAATTAAGAATGTCGGTGATATAGGTAGAAGTATGTCAGATAACGAATCAGGAAATTACACAATGGAACAATTGATCGAACTAGCAAGTAAGCAAACAGGCCTCAGTGTTGACTATATAGAATCGTGGAGACGAAAACCCATATATCAAAACACAGAACCTGAAGTAGATAGTTTTATATTTCCACTCAAGCCAGAACAAGAAGGTAAATTGTTACACAAGAGTGGTATATGGTTTAAGATAGCAAACTGGAAAGGTGATGAAGGACAAACTATTCCTTTAAGAAACAATAAACGTAGAGGCAGACTAACACCTGAGTTTAAAGTTGCACCTTTCTTTGAACACGTCAAAATGAATGAAGGTGGATATTAATGGAACACGATTTAAATGATATACTATTCTTACCTTTAGACTTGCCATCTATAGCTGTCGATTATGATAAACTTGTCAAAGTTTCTCAATCGATGAAAGAACAACTTTTACCAGATGAATATAGAGGTTGTGAACACATACCAATAAGATGGTTGGACATGGAAGCATTAGGTAAAAAAGAATATATCTGGACATCTATTGCTGAAGAGCATTTTCCCGAAGTTAAGGATTATATTATCAAGTACATCGAGCCGTGGGTAGGTAGTTTACCTCGTATGATGATTATTGTAACACCACCCAACACAGAAGGATTAGACCATATCGATTGTAACCCTGACGATTTTGATCAGTGCCAATTAAAGTTTAGGGTTGTTTTGCATGGTAAAACAAGCACATTGTACTTTTTAAATGAAAATGATGAACGTGAATATACTTCAGAATGTAACGATACACCTTTCTTGATGTGTGGTAAATGGCCACATGGATTAGATAACTTTACTGATAAATACAAGTTCACGCTGGCCATAGGTGCACCGTGGAAATGTGAACCAATTCCAGCGTTAAATGAACTGATAACTAGAAGTAAAATTAAGTATGGGTGGAAGGATAAAAGTCAAATTAAACTCATGCCTGATTATGATAAGTATTTTAAAATAAATGCTATGGGCAAGGACAAACTTGACGTAGTAATTAACGCTGAGCGTAAATTAAAGATAAGGAATTGAAAATGGATTTAAGTAACGCAAAACAATTATTGAAAGAACATAGAAACAAAGTAATTATTTTATTTCATCATATTGCATTATTCTATGGTTTGAGTCTTTATAACTGGGAATGGCCGTATGTGGTCATGGCAGTTGTCAGTGCTTATGTATCTTTTGGTATATTTGCTCACGCCGCCCATTTATATTTTAGTCATGGTAAATTTAAACCAACATGGTGGAATATAGCTTATGCCTATTGCGTAAACAGTTTCAATGCCATCGGAGGTGTATTAGGCTTTACAGTACTACACAGGCATCATCACACATGGGAAGATACTCCTAATGATCCACACAGTCCTACACAGATAGGTTGGTGGAGAGTGTACCTGCTGTTATGGAAAAAAGTAAAAACTAAACCTTCAAAGTCAAAAGATATTATCTCTTGTAAACCTCTTAGACACTTACACAAACACGCATTGAAATATCACTTTTTAACTAGTGCGGTATTATATGCGATCAATCCAATATTGATGTTCTTTATGATATCACCTAGTGTCGTATACACTTTTCACGTAAACGGTTTGGTGAATTGGTTAGGACACAGAGATGGGAAGCCAAGAAACATACCTGAGATTATGTGGCTTACTCCATTAAGTTGGAGACATGGTGATCATCACCGACCTCATCATCACTAGTTTGTTAACAAACAATTTTGCTCGACAACAGAGCATAATTACATATGATGATAGATAACAAAAACACAATTTGTTCTTTTCCATGGGATTGGTTTAGCTTCAATGTCGATTATGGAATGTGGAGAGCTTGTCCACGTAGCGAATACAGATGGTTCCAAACTGAAAAAGAAGTAGACAACTTTTTTAATAATTCTATTTCTCAAGGAATACGTTCTGATCTTTATAATGGAATAAAAAATTCAAATTGTATAGATTGCTACACAGCAGAAGATAAAGGTGGAATGAGTTATCGTAAAGCTCTTAAGAAAGATAAGCAAGTTAAGAATGCTAGTAGCATAGAAGTTAGAGCACCAAGGACTATAGAACTAAAGTTTAGCAATCTTTGTAATTTAAAATGTGTTTTCTGTGCAAGTGTGTGTAGTAGTTTATGGGAGCATGAATCAGGATTACCACAGCAATTCATAGATAATCAAAAAGTATCAGCCGAGTATATGCGTAGTTCAATTTTTAAATGGTTGAAAGAAAATATAAATCATGTTGAAAGCATAATGTATCTTGGTGGTGAACCTGCATTACAACCTGAGTTCTATGAGATAGTAGATTTACTTGTAAACAGTAATCCGGAAAAGGTAGGACAGAAAGAATTAACTTTTAGCACCAACACTTATTATCCTGAAGCACACAGGAACAGATTTGAAACAGCATTACAAAAAGTATTAGATGCAGGACACACTGTATTCCCTAGAATTAGTCTTGACGGTATCGGAAACAAGCAGAGCTATCAGAGAACAAATTTAAAGTGGAATCATTTTGAAAAAAATATGTTGAGCTTCCTTGAAAAGTTTAACACAAATACAACTGGCATCGAAAAGATAAGAGCAAACATTGCCTTGAATATTCTTAATTTAGTTTATTGTGGTGAGATAGTGGATTATTTAGATTCAGTTGGTTTTGGTAACATTGAACCTCACTACAATTACATAGTAAGACCTGAGATGTTTTACATGAGACATTGGGGTAGTAAATTGAACAAAGCAATAGATATTATAGAAGATCAAGATTTTAAAACACATATTAATTACAAAGATCATATAATCGAGATGGCAAGATCTTTTACAAACCTTGAACCAGACGTGAAGCATATAGCTGAAACAAAACAGTGGTTGGACCAATACGATAGTAAGCAAGGTTTTAATTTTTTAGAAGTGTTTCCAGAAAACAGGTATATGTTTGATGAGATGTAATTTACTAGACAACGGAGTTTTCTTTTATCCTGAGAAAAATAACATCTCAGCTGACAAGCCTTGCTGTATGTTTGCACCCGGCAACAAAAAGGCATACCCTTTGCGTAAGATAGAATTCAAAGACATACTCAACAGCTTCAATGATCCACACAGGTTAAAAGCAATAGAATCTCTTCAAAAAGACGAACAGTTTGTTAGTTGTAGCACTTGTTGGAAGCATGAGAACTCTGGTTACAAAAGTATGAGAACTAGAACAAGTAACTTATGGAAAGAAGCACAGCCAGGGGTTTTAAAGTTTTTAGAACTCAATACAGGCAATACTTGTAATATACAATGTATAATGTGTAACCCAAGTGACAGTCTCAAAACACAGGTGTATACTAAATTAAAAGAGAAGTATGATAACGACTTTAAGAGTGAGATCAATAAATGGCATGAATCTCGTTATGCACGTGGCCTGCGTAAAAGTGATATAGATGGTATCGACTTTACTGTATTCAAAGATTTAGAATACCTAAAGAGTACTGGAGGAGAAACTTTTTATAGCAAAGAGTATTGGTATATGCTTGAAAAATTAGTTGACAAAGGCTATGCTGAAAATATTATGATCATAAATGTTACCAACAACACTATTGCTTTGGATGAACACAAACTTGATATACTAAAACAATTTAAAAAAATTAAAATTTTTAGCAGTGTTGATGGTATAGGAGATTTATGTGAGTCGGTCAGAGCCGGCAGTAAGTGGGATCAAGTAGAAGATAATATAAAACATTTGATTGAACTCAGTGATCAATATCCGGAAAAATTTATACATACTGAACCTCATAGTGTGGTACAAGTGGCAAACGCATTACAGCTAGATGAGATAGTCAATTGGTGGCATTCAATAGCAAGAGATGATTTTAAAGATAACTTATATTTTAGGATTTTAGATGATCCTAGATATTATGATATCAAAATTCTTAGCAAGGAAATAAAAAATTCTATAATTTCTAAGTATCAAGATAAAAAAGAGTTGAAACACGTTTCAGAATATGTTAAAGTAAACTTAGATAACTTTAATGAAGAATACAGTAATATAGGAATGACAATTTATGAAGAGAGCTGTAAAATTAATGATGCAGATCCAGATAGCTCTACAGTTTATAGGATGGTAAAAGATGGAGTATAGTAATCCAAAAGATATTTTGTTTGAAGATTCAAGAATAGATAAGCTAAAAAATATAGCCAAAGATCCGTATGTTGTTAGTAATTTTTTTTCTAAAGATGAAATAGATTACATAAACGAGCAAAAGGATAAAGGAGAAAAGGTTAGTAAGTTTGGCAAAGTCGTAAACTGGAAGTACAATAAAAATAATCAGTTTCGCGATTGGTTGGAAGAAAAATTTAAAGAAACATTGGAACTTGATTTCACTATGCATGGTGGAAACTTTTTTCAAACAAATGTTCCTTTTTATGTACACACAGATACGTCAAAGAACGAAGAGCCAGGCATGATTCCTTATAAGAACATTGTTGTACCATTAACACAAAGTACAGAACAGCATAGATGTTTCACAGTAGTATTCAAACAACGTTGGTTCGGAGAAGCTACTATGTTTTGGAAAGGTCCTGTCTTTCTAACAGCAAAGTCTAACTATAATCACAAAGTTGAAGATTATACCATGTTAGAAAATTACACAGGAGAAGACATATCAACCAGAGACTATATGAGATTCCTGACTCATTTACCACACAATAATTTACATGGATTATCAATACATTCTGTTTATGAATGGAATGTGGGAGATATAATTGTTTTTGATTGTACACAATTACATAGCAGTAATGACTTCACAGCAACAGGAACGTTAACTCCGAAGTTTGCTTTAAGTTATTTTTGCAGATTAAAGGATGCCTAATATGTTTATTAAAGGTGCCCGAGCAATTTTCGATGAAGAGATTTACCAATATGCAAAAAGCATAGCACCTAGTATATGGAATGACTCGACTGATAATATGACATTCGCCGATACGGAAGAGTTTAAGGAAAAATATATCAACGGTATTAATTCATACAAACATACCAAACTATTGGGTTTAGAACATTTTAAAAATGCAATGATAACCGATGGAGTTACAGGTGCTTTTTTAGATTGGTATATTGAGTATGGTAAGGATAATTTAGTCGTTTTGAAAGGTGAGTATCCTTTTCATGAAAGAAATGGTGTTGAAGTGGTAGAACATTTTACCGAAATTAAAAAAGGAAAAGTCCTAATTATAAGTTTACCTTTTAGTGCAACCGGAGGTCTGCATTCCAATTATTTTTCTATATTGGAATGGTGTGGAAGTAATGACATAAAAGTATTGATTGACGCCGCATATCTTAATATAAGCGGTATGGGTGAGATTCCTGTTTTACATAAATCCATAAAAAGTGTTGCAACTAGCCTAAGTAAAGTGTATAATACTGGTATGAATAGAATTGGAATAAAATTTGATATTGAAAAATCAGATACTCCTACTCAGCAGTTAAATGATTGGTCGTATCTCAATCATCATAGTATAAATTTACATAACTCTTTGATGGATAAATTTAGCTTGTCTTACATATATGACAAGTATAAAGATCTACAAGTTGACATATGTAACAAAGCAGGAGCACTAGTAAGCGAAACAGTGATATTCGGTTTGTCGACTGATGACAAATACAAAGAATACAACAGATCAGGAATAACCAATAGACTATGTTTATCAAAGGAGATGAAAAAATGGAAATAATTCACAACGATGAAAACATCACAATAGTAAACAATTTCTTGGATCAGGAAACATTAGATAAGATTAGAGATCAATCCGAATGTTTGAGAATGCAGAAGTTAGAGCTAGGTGATGATAAAGTTTATAAAATGAATGTAGGAGACATATACAAAAGTGATAGAAAGTATTGGTCGAACAAGTTGCCATGGAATAACAACTTTGAACCATTTATCTATAAATTAATTGATTTTATAAAAGATAACAAAACTTGTTTGCCAAAGAATCAGTTCGAAAAAATTAGCTGTATGTTACACGTTTATTTGTCAGGTGCAGAGTTAAGTTGGCACAGAGATGGAGCATTAGGAGGCGGTGCATATAGTTTTTACATACATGACGAGTGGAGACACACATGGGGTGGTAATCTTCTTATAGCAGATTCTTCTACAAAGATGGTACCACAGAAACCAATGGAAGGAACTTCCATGGAAGATATGTTAGGAAAATCTTACAATGTAAGAAGTAGAACATGGGTACTTAAAGATGAAAGTGACATGACAATGAATCCTGGACACGGCAGGTATTTCGCACCAATACCAAATAGGTTGATGATAACGACAGGTGAAATAGTACACAAAGTAGAAAGAGTAGATCAGTCAGCTGGAGAAAACACTAGAAGAAGCCTTACTGGTTTCTTTGCATAATGTTTGAAAAGTACAAGTCCCCACACCACGGAGTAGGAACAATAGTCGATGTGGCTATTGATAATGACAAAGGTTTGATAAAAAGAAGTTTCCAGCCTGGATCTATAACAGTCGGAGATAAAGTACACGAATACAACTACAGCCAAGTAAAGAGTTTTTTCAATAATGAGATCGAATGGTTAGAGAAATTAAGAAGCAAATGGATACCAGAGACTGTAGAGATCGGTAACAACTTTATTGTACAAAGATATTACGGTCCTTGTTTACTAGACTTCAAACCAAACAAAGAATTTTTAAATTACGTTCCTGATATTGTGGATCAGGTAATAGAAATGTATAAGTTTTTTAAAAGTCATAATGTTTTTAAACGTAATGGCAGTTTAAGTAATTTGACTCATGACAAAGGACAATTAATTGCTTTTGATTTTAAATGGGCAACCACAAGACCAAACGGGATAGAAATGGAAATACATTCTTACAAAGAATGGTTAAACAAAATAGATCCTATACTGACAGGAAAATTAATGGAAATGATAGATTAAGACTTGATTTACCGCTAGAATGTGTTATAATACAATTATGTTCCGTTCGTCTAGCGGCCTAGGACAACGCCCTTTCACGGCGTAAACACGGGTTCGAGTCCCGTACGGAACGCCAATAGTAGGTTAAACAATAGGAGTTAATTAGAAAAATGGCCTTGCTAAAAGAAACAGTAACAGAAGTTAAGCATTGGAGTGATAAGACTTTCACTTTTAAAACAACTAGAAGTCCTGGCTTTAGATTCAATAATGGTGAATTTACTATGATGGGCTTACAAACTGAAGATGGAAAAAAAATTATGAGAGCCTATTCTATGGCCTCACCTAACTATGTAGATCATATTGAATGGCTGTCAATCAAGATAGCAGATGGTCCTTTGACTTCTAAACTACAAAATATTAAGGTAGGAGATACGGTAGTAATGAATAGAAAGGCAACAGGAACACTTGTGATTGATTATCTTAAGCCTGGACGTAATCTTTATTTGATAGCAACAGGAACAGGACTTGCACCTTTTTTAAGTATTATAAAAGATATTGAAACTTACAATAGGTTTGAAAAAGTTATACTTACTCACACTGTACAGAAAAAAGAAGAACTAGTTTATAGGGAAGACTTAGAATGGTACAATGTACAGAATGAAAATATAACAAATAGAAACTTTATTTACTTTTCCACACTGACAAAAGACGAATGGAGAAATGAAGGAAGAATTACAAAATGGATTTCCGAAGACACACTTTGGCCCGAAGTCTACGCAGACAGGTTTGATGCTAAACAAGATAGAATGATGATTTGTGGTTCTCAAGGACTAAACACAGATTTAATGAAATGGTTAGATAGCGAAGGAGCAAAGGAAGGTAGCACTGGTGTTCCTGGAGAGTTTGTAGTAGAAAAGGCCTTTGTGCAAAGATGAGGAAAATATTATTAACCGATATTGATGGAGTGATCTTAGATTGGTCAAAGCAATTTAACAACTACCTTAAAGAATATCATCCAGATAAACAGCTGATGGATCCAACCACTTTCGCACAGGCTCCAGACACAGCCGAACTTATTGAAAGCTATAACAAGACAGCATGGATAGGGTTTCTTGAAACACACAAGGACGCCAAGGAAGTTTTACAAGAAATAAAAAATGCAGGCTGGTCAATAATAGGTTGTACGTCAATGGGCACCGATAGATATGCTAACGCTCTTAGGAAAATGAATATAGAAAGTCACTTTCCGAATGTTTTTGACAAGGTAGATATTATACCTTTTATGGAACCAAAGAACAGATGGCTATCATATTACAAGGATTCTGGTGCTGTTTGGGTGGAAGATAAAATATCAAACGCTCAGGCAGGTGCAGATATAGGCTTAAATACATATTTAATGAAGCATGAATATAATGCTTTCTTAGATGACAAAAGAATAAAGAAAGTAGATAACTGGAGACAGATAGCAAATAGTATATTATGATATTTTTACAGAATAAAATAGGAGCAGTAATTGACAGAAGACTAGTAGATAACAAGGTGGGTTGTTATTGTTGCGGTAAACAAATCTCAGAAGATGATCTCTCAAATTATTCTCAATTCAAAATTCATGATTATAAAGAAATAGTAAATGAATTCTATTCTACAATATCCATTAAAAGAGTTAAAGCAAAAAGCAAATTGAAAAATATCAGTGGGTTGATTTTTGAAAACTCATCAACAGGAGAAATACTGCCAAGTGTTTTTTCTCATGGATATTTTCTTGGAGCATTTAAGTACAGCAAAGAACAAGATAACAGTCAGCTGGACTTTGAATTTGACTTTATACATAGTGTACTCAAAAAGATAAAAGATGAAAACAAAAGCAGTTTCATGAATAATCTTTTTCTTGATGCGAACATAAGAGTAGCTAATCAATTTCCTGCTCATGTTAGACATGGAAAAAAAGCTCTTAAACTATTTCCTATAAAAGCAAAACTAGACTTCGAGGAATATTACAGATCAAAAGGTGGCAGTGATATTAAAATTGTCACTGAAAAATTGACTCCTGAAAGTTTAAAATTGTTTGTCGAAGATAAACTGAATGATGACTACAAAGAAGCAATCATTAGGAATATAAGTTATATTATACTGTATTGGGCTAAACAATGGGTCGACAGCAGACATGGTAAGATAAAAAGACGTTGTCTTTCTTGTCAGTTTGATATGTTGTTAAAATTTGGTAAAGTTGGATATTGGTCTAAAAACAAGATGAACAAACTGGAAGAAGTTGCTAATATGGACGCAGAAGCCAGAAGAGATGTAATAGTTCCTAGATTTTCAAAATAACTGGTTGACAGAATCCAGTTCTGTGTTATATTAATAATATGAGCACAGCAAAAAATACATATAAAACAGTAGACGCACTAGCAATAGCTATCCAAGTTTACAAAAAACAAGGGTATGCTAAGACCATAAACATAGTAGGCGAAGAAACACGTAAGCCTAACAAAGAGATTGTGGTAGAAAGTCTAGTGAACATGGATAATCCATTAAAACAAAATTTACCTGAGATTGATTCAGACAGCAACATACAAGAGCTGTTTGACATCAAGAAAGATCTAATGTTTAAAAAGTTATCTGGTGATATAAGTGATTATGAAACACAGGTACTTGGTGTACTAGATAGTAAAGAAATAAACTTAGGTCAAGTAGGTGTGTTGTCAAGCATTCCTTTGATGCTTGATAATATGAAGAAAAGAGAGAAAAGACAAGAGCAATATGAGTTCTTCAGAGAAAACAGTTCATACGTGGGTCAGTTAGGTTCAAAATATTACGGTGCAGTGACAATGTATCAAAAGAAATATCATGAAAAAGGTTTTTGGATATACACATTTGTAAATGCAGAAAAAAATATCGTGAAATGGTTAACTGGCAAAGAGTTTCCGGAGTTTGATAAAGGAGCAAAGTTAAAAATATCTGGAGTAGTAAAAGCACACAATGATACTAAATTTTTCGGTAAAGAAACGTTATTAACAAAATGCAAATTAATTGCAGACATAGAGGGGAAATAAAATGAGACCATGGGATGTTATAAAAGAACTTGAGTCAGATAATTCTAGATTAAAGAAAGAATCAATAATCAGACGTGAAAGTGATGCGGAGAATATTGAATTCTTTAATGGAGTAGGAGCGGCACTTGACGGATTTAGAACATTTGGAGTACAGAAAGTACCTGTTGCTAAAGCCGATGGTAATGGTTTGACTCAATCAGAATTTGATGATGTATTGAGAGAGTTAGAAGAAAGAACACTAACTGGTAATCAAATGAGAGATGTTATACAAGGCTTATGTGATAAGTCTAAGGTTGATCAATGGAATAATTGGTATAGAAGAATTTTGATAAAAGATTTAAGATGTGGCGTTACACATAAAACAATTAACAAGCATTCCACTATGAAAGTTCCGGTATTTGAGTGTATGTTAGCAGATGACAGCAAGAAGCATGAGAAGAAAATGGTAGGTGAAGTTATTGTAGAGCCTAAGTTAGATGGAGTCAGAGTTGTTGTTATTTGTGATGTAGATAAAGACGAGGTAAAACTTTTTAGTAGAAATGGTAAAGAGTTATCAAACTTTCCACACATAAACAAGCAGTTTGATGATATGCTAGATCAAATGGCGGGTAGCATGGTATTTGATGGCGAAGTAATGAGCGATGACTTTCAAACTCTCATGAGAGAGATACATAGAAAGAGTGGTGCAAAGACTGATGATGCAATATTAAATCTTTTTGATTGTATGCCTTTAGAAGATTTTAAAGAAGGAAAATGTCATCAGCCTATATTGAATAGAAAGCAAATGCTCGAAAACTTTAAGTATGGTCCTAACATCAACCTAGTCGAATATGTTAAAATGGATTTAAGTGATGATGATGGACAAAAGCAATTTGCTGATTACAACAAAATTTGTATAGACAAAGGTTATGAAGGTATTATGGTAAAACCTGTAACAGGAGTTTATGAGTGTAAGAGATCAGCATTGTGGTTAAAAGTAAAGCCTTTCATAGAAGTATCTTTAACAGTAAAAGCAGTTGAAGAAGGAACAGGCAGAAATGTCGGTAAGTTAGGTGCTCTAATTGTAGAAGGAAAAGATATGGATAAGTTTATAAAAACTAATGTTGGATCAGGCCTGACTGATAATAACAGAGAAGAATTTTGGAAGTCGAAAGACAAACTATTAGGACAAGTAGTTGAAGTAAGAGCTGATGCAATAACACAGAACCAAGATTCGAAAGATGAATGGAGTTTAAGATTCCCTCGTTTCCTTAGGTTTCGAGGATTTGAAATAGGTGAAAAGATTTAATTTAAAAACATATGATGGCCCACCTTACATTTATAAGGTAAGAGTCAAAGGCAAAAATGAAATAAAAAGAATGATAGGGTTTGATGAAGAACACATAAAAGAACAATTAAAACCAAAGAAGTTAACCTATTGTAAAAAAGTAAAGGAAGGAGGAAAAGATGAGTAAGAATAATGTATTAAATTTTGATGAATTTAAAATAAGATCAGAAGAAATTAAATCTAATGAACTGAAGAAAAAGTATCAGTCGATAGTCGAAGGAGTAGTACAATCTATGATGGATGTAGGAATTGAATTTGATGATAGGACTGAAAAAGCAATAGTTCCTTTACTAAAAATTTTAGAAAACATTTTGTACACACAACATGGTGTAGATCATAGGTATACAAAAGAAGTAAATAGATTTATCGAGGAAGCATTTAATAAGAAATTACAGTGATGGCAAAAAAACAACACAAAACATACATTCATGTTAATCAACATAAAATAAGGAGTAATAAGAAGTATGGAAAAAATGAACCCGTTATCACTGTTAAACGCGGTAGTAGAAATACATATTGTCATGCCGTTGAAGTATTGGGTCCTAGCATTGTCCGTTATGGTGGCAATGATAGCCCTATCTTATCATGTGGTGCTAGAGTTGTTATAGAAACTGAGGCAGACGTAGAAATAGTTGAATAATGTTTGACGTACCTTTTGTAAAGAAAAATATCTATATAGATAAGAATAGAATAGTGAACTCGGTTAGAGATCATTCACCTAGTCTTAAAATGCCAAATCCATGGCAGAAGCAATCGGATGTCATTACCAGCATAGCCGCTGGATCTGATGATATGTGGCAAGATGTTGAACTTTTCAAAGAGATACAACCGGTTATAAAGCAATATCTAGACGAATACATAGGACAGTCTATAAAGACTGGCTGTCATATGTGGTACAACATATACAATAAAGGATTCCACCAGGAGCAACACAATCACAGCACTGTTGGTTCTTTGGCTTCCGGTATTGTATATGTTCAGTTACCAAAAGGATCAACAGGAACAACTTTCATTAATCCCATGAAGAGCCTTTTTAATTCTTGCGAATATAAACAAGAGCTCACAATGATAACACCTAAAGTCAATGAAGGTGATTGTGTAGTTTTTCCACCATGGCTAGAACACAGAGTAGACAAGCAGTATGAAACTGATGGAACTCGTGTTACTGTAGCATTTAACGTTACTAGTGGCTGATCTTTATAAATACTTGCATGAAAGCAGGTATTGTAATAGACATCAATCATCTTATTTTACAGCGAAAGATTAAGCGTCAAATAAGAGCCCAGTTAAAGGATTTAGGCATTATAGAACACTTTTCTGAAGAGTGTGCCGTTAAATTCGTAAATGGAAAGCCCAAATATATAGGTTACATATGGGATAGGTACAGTGGTGAACAATTGATGTTAGGTCCTGATTTTAACGTTACCCATGCTCTAATAGACAGAGTTGTGATATAAAGTAGCACTTTTCTCCTCTAAAGAAATAAATAGTTTTAATAAAGCAATAAGACCGTAGTATTACGGACTGTGGAAACACAGACTTGGAGCAGGGATGGCAGTAACATATAATATAAAGGGGACTACGAACTCCTCTTTCAAAATTGGTAAACAGGGAAATGGCTCCGCTGAGCTACAGACTATCCAATCTCCTTCAGGTACAAATATAGTTTTATCACCCGGATCGGGTGGATTAATAAGCATAGCCAGTAATTACACAATTCCAACAGCAGATGGATCATCTGGACAACTGTTAGCCACTAGTGGTTCAGGAACACTTTCATTTGCTAGTACAGGATTTCCTCAGGATCTGGGAGTAATCACAGGTTCAGCTTCAACGTTTCCAATCGGTACTGCTCCAGACTTTGGTGCGGTGGCATCCGGTGAAAACTACATAGGTCCAGACTTTGGAGAAGTAAATTCAAATAAAAGTTCTGTATTTGATACTGTAACACATACAAGCACTGAAACAGGTAGTGAAGCAGGTCCTATAATAGAGCTTTACAGGAATAGTGCAAGTCCGGCCGATTCAGATTACATAGGACAGATCAAGTTCCAAGGAGAAAATGATACTGGTAGTAAAAAGGTCTATGCAAAAATCACAGGTAAAATATTAGACGCCAGTGCAGATTCAGAAGATGGTATATTAGAATTTGGATTCATGAAAGGTGGGTCGAATAACATATCAGGTAGATTTAGAAGTGATTCATTACAACTGTTAAATGATACTAATTTGAGAGTAACAGGACACACAGAGCTAGGAGTTGTAGCTAGTGATCCATCTACAACTACCAACTTCGCACACATATACGCCAAAGATGAATCAGCAAGTGCTGAAGTGTTTGTGAGAGATGAAGCTGGAAACGTCACAAAGATATCACCACACAATGAACAAGGTGAATGGGAATATTATTCAAGAAATGTAAACACAGGTAAAGTGGTAAGAATTAACATGGAAGAAATGATTAAAGATCTTGAAGCACTTACCGGTAAAAAATACATTAAATACGAATAAGGAGAATTATAGCAATGAGCTTAAAAAACATAATAAAATACGAAATACCAGAAACAATGGACAACTGGAGATTGATACCAAGACTGTTGATCTTTTTATATGCCATAGTTTTCTATCAGACAATGAACTGGTTCATGGGTTTACCAGATCCGAACAATGCACAGGCAGGTTTTGTTTCTGTGATAGTTGGTGCGGGTGCGGCCTGGTTTGGTCTCTACGTCAACTCAGGAACAGGCAAAAAAGTCAAGATAGAAACAACTGACAGAGGCAGTAGAACAAGTTAATGGACACTCCAAGTTTAGCGAATTTGTCAATGGACTTATCGGATATGCTGATGCCTTGGATAGCAGTATTGATATCTTTGGTGGTAGCAATTTGGTTCAAGGACTTCGCCACAGGATTGGCAAAAGGATTGAAGTTTAAATTCGATCCTGCATTCAATGAAGGAGATGAAGTTCTTCTTGATGGTGAATTAGCATTGATCGTAAAAATTGGCATAAGACAAACTGTGTTCGGTGTTTACTCTGACAGAGGATATACTTGGAGATATGTGCCAAATGAAAGAATACCTTACTTGAAATTAGAGAAAGTTATTAAAAAAGATCTTCATGTAGATACAGAAGAAGAGAAAGCACAAAAAGTTAAATCAATGATAGACAAAGCACAAGACAAACAGATAGCAACCAACAAAGAAGCTATCGACAAGTTGAACAATAAATAGTTGTAGATGGCTAACATAACTTTAAAATTTGAAAATTCACTCGACGATGATTCTTTAGAATCATTGTTTGACACACTGGCTTCGGTATTGCCGGGTGATTTATATGCGGAAGAAAAAACTGTTTCGCCTGATGGTGTTGAAACAGACTACAATCTGATACAATATGAATCACATGGATATCATTGTTACCAAATGCCAGTTACCAGACCACTGACTGTACAAGAAGGAAAGACAATACATAGTGTCTTTGACAGTGCCATAACAGGTGACTACATTATTGAAATGACCGGAGATGGTACTGAGATACAAAAAAAGTATCAATTTAAAACTTTTGATGGTGCTATCCAAGAAGGCGATCTAGAATAATTACATTTCCCTGTTGACAAATCCTACTGATGTGTTATACTAGCAGTATGAAACAACATATCATGATTGATTTAGAAACTCTAGGTACGACTATAGATTCCAATATATTAACTATTGGAGCATTGAAGTTTGATCCAAATGAAGATTATAGAAACTGGACATGGGGAGATTTTCCAAAAGAACAAGTCTTTTATAAAAGGATAGACCCTGCATCTGGATCTAATCTTGGTTTAAAGATCGATGAAGACACTTTGGCTTGGTGGGCAAAACAAAATGATGATGTCAAAGCAGAAGCATTTAGCGATGAGGACAGATATCCGATTGACGAAGTGTTCAAAGAGTTGTATAAATTTTGTATGACAGGAAAATACATATGGGCACAAGGTGTTGCTTTTGACACTGTGATATGTGAACAAATTTACAAAAGACTACAGAGAGGTGCTCCGTGGATGTTTTACAACTTGAGAGATACAAGAACTTTGTTTGATCTCGCAGATCCTGAAATGCCTAAAGCACAGCATCACCATGCATTATTTGATTGCTGGAGACAAACAGTCGGAGTACAGAATGTTTATAGAAAAATCAAGTAATCTAAAAAGAATTGGTTTTTGTTGCAAGTGGCTCAATGACGCCAGCGAAACACGTGGAATGAAGATCAATGCAAAGGATAGAGAGCTCAACGGTCGTAGTACAACAATGCGTTGGCTGAGAGAACATCCAGAAGAAGCAGAACAAAGGCAGTGGGACATAATGAACCACAATGCTAAAGCGGCCACTAAAATGATTGAACGTGTAGGTTCACTTCCACCTGAACGTAGAATGGTTAGATTAGGTAGTGAAATGCTACAAGGATACACAGAGCCTAACTGGATCGAATGGTGGCAACAGAAAGATATACAAGATCATTTGGCAAAGATATTTGCACCAGTAGGTGATGCTTCTAGGAAACACAATGTAAAGATTAGTTTTCACCCTGGACAATTTTGTGTACTTGCAAGTGATAGACCTGATGTTGTAGAAAGAAGCATACTCGAATTTGAATATCATGCTGATATGGCCAGATGGATGGGATTTGGTAAGAGTTTCCAAGATGGTTGTAAACTGAACGTGCATATATCAGGTAGACAAGGACCAGCTGGAATTAAGAAAGCATTACCACGTTTGTCCACTGAAGCACGTAATTTGATTACTATAGAGAATGATGAAATGGGCCATGGGCTAGATGCAAGTCTAGAACTTGAAAAAGATCTTGCCTTAGTGCTAGATATACATCATCATTGGATACGTGCAGAAGAGTACATACAGCCAGATGATGACAGAGTAAAAAGAGTATTAGATTCTTGGAGAGGTCAAAGGCCAACCTTACACTATTCGTATTCTAGAGATGAGGCACTAGAACCTGCAGGACTAGGTGACAAGATACATTCAGAAATGCACGATATTAAAAAGCTATTAGAACTAGGCTGTAAAAAGCAAAAGCTGAGAGCACATAGTGATTTCCTACCAAACACTAAAGTAAATGACTGGGCATTAAGTTTTTCTAAAGATTTTGATATACAAACTGAAACTAAAGGTAAAAATCTTAGTGCAGAGCAATTATATCAACAATCAATCGCCGCATAGCCATAATATTATTTTCACATAAATAGATGTGTAAAGGAATATTCAGATGGCAACAAGACTAGTTGAAAGAGAAAGAAACAGAAAAGGCACTTCCATAGGTCGTGGCAAGTTCAAGAAGTCTTCTATGAACAAGCACAAAAAACGTTCTTATAAAGCATACGTGGGTCAAGGACGTAGAAGATAATGAAAGCCAGTGAACTTAATACAGCAGTGTTCACGTTTGGTAGGTTCAACCCACCAACTATAGGACACGCAAGACTAGTTGACATGATCAAGCGTCAACCAGGTAAGCCTTACGTGTTTTTAAGCCATACCCAAAAACCAAAGACGGATCCGTTGTCATATGGACAAAAGCTGACTTATGCTAAAAGTAGCTTTCCTGAAGTAACAATAGGTGACTTTGGAACAAAGAATATTATACAAGTTTTACAGAAGCTAGAATCATTAGGTTACACTAATGTGATAATGGTTGTTGGCTCAGATAGAGTAGAACAGTTTAAAGGCTTCGTGCCAAAATATAACGGCAAAGAATACAAGTTTGATACAATAAAGATCATCAGTGCAGGAGAAAGAGATCCAGATTCAGAAGGCATAGAAGGTATGTCTGCTTCCAAGATGAGACAATTTGCTAGTGATGGCGACTTTGAAAATTTTAAGACTGGCGTTATTAATAAATCTGATGCTAAAAAAATGTATAATGATGTCAGATCTGGAATGGGTCTGAATGAAGTAAAGACAACAATGATAAAAAGAATCATGGATGCAGATGAAGTAGATGAAAGATCATTACCACCTGTCATGCAGTCAAGACCAAAAATTGATGTTATCAATAATATAGCAATGAGAAAAGACGATAGACCTTTTCCTTTAAGTTACAAAGATACAGGCGGAGCCGCTACTAAAGGTTTATTTTATATTACGCCACAAGTAGCAAAGAAATTTATAAACTTTTTTGATAGGACTAATGATGAAAATCAAAATTATGTAACAGATGCATTAAAAAGTATTTCTAAGACAGCAAAAATTTTTAAGGATCTTGGATTACAATTTAATGTACAAATGCAACCTACCGAATCAATTAATGAAGCTTTAGAAAATAAACCAGATGTTTATGTAGATATGGATGGAGTTATTGCTGATTTCTTCTCGGCACTAGCAAAATTTAGAGGAACAACACATTGGAAAGATGAAGGTAACATGAGTGTCGAAGACAGTATAAAAGCAATAGCTGGAACTGACTTCTTTTCTACACTACCAGTATTTCCAAACGCCAATCAGCTGATATCGATGGTTAAAAATTTTACAGGAGGAGAGTGGTATATCTGTAGTTCACCTTTAAGAGGCGATCATGAAAACTCTAAAAAGCATAAATTAAATTGGTTGAGCACTAATGGATTTGATCCAGTACAAACAATTATAACCGGAAGAAAAGAAAAACACGCAACAACAAAAGACAATCAAAGTTTTAGACCAAACATACTAATTGACGACAAGCCATCAAACATAGAACGTTGGCAGATGAAGAATGGTATAGGATTGAGATATCAAGCGAATAAAGATAGTCTGTCAAGAGTACAAAGAGCTTTAGAAATTATGAAGGATTACATGGCAAAGAAACAAGGTCCATGGACACCGGAAGAAGTTAGAAAAGTAAATTCAGCAATCGATAGTGGTTCACAAATACCTGAAGGTTTAAATGAAGGAGATTTAATACCTTTTCCTGATAACACATTGGTTGTTGATATAGACAGCAAAAATGATTACTATGAACTTACAAAAGATATATCTAATTTAGATCAAGCAAATAAATCAAAATATGGACCAAAAGGTAAACCAGATACACTTATCGTTTTTCAAAATGAGAAGGTAAAAAATGAATACAAGAAACGTATCAAAAAACACACTGGTTTAAATTCAAGAGACACAACACACACTTATCTTTATCATGATCCTGACTCCAAGCCAGTTAATGAATATGGTAGAATAGTAAAAGGCGTTAACACAACAGTTGACATAGGAACAGATGCTATCAAGAAGCAATCCGGTAAAATGGGTTTCAAAGTTGACAAAGATGGCTACCCACCTATCTTAAAAACAAGTTATGCGAACAAAAAGATTTCAGAAGTGTTACAGGAAGATGAACTAAAGTTTCAAAACGAAAAAGGCAATTTAAGCCTTAACACTTTGCCAGGTACAAAGAAATGGCAAAAAGCAAAGAAGAACGCAAAGCCAGGAACACAGGATTGGTTTAAGACTTGGAGAACTATGCCTTTCTTAACTAAAGGTAGAAAGAATCATTATATGCTACCTGTAAAAGAAAAAATTAGTATACTGACACACAATATTAGCTTGTTAGAAAAATGGAGTAAAAAATACAAGAAAAGTATTAACTGTAACAATCCAAAAGGATTTTCACAAAAAGCTCATTGTGCCGGAAAGAAAAAGTAATGAGACTGCAAGAACTATTCAAACAAGATATAGATGAAGCAAGAGGATCTTGTTGGCGTGGTTATGAACAAAAAGGTTATAAGAAAAAAGGCGACAGGAACGTTCCTAATTGCGTTAAAGAAGATATTAATGAAGATAGAGATGTAACTGATCAAGAACTTCAACAGCTAGAAGTTTATGCTGATAAAATGTTTGCTTCGTTGGGTATTGATGTTGAGTTTTCAAGACACTTCAAAGACAGAGTAAACGATCCTAGAAATAAAAAGCCAATAACCATTGCAGAACTTACAAGACTGTTTAAACAGATTTACAAAAAGCATGGCAAACCAATTGCACAATTAGGTCCTGATGCAGAAGCAGTAATGAAAGATATGCGAACAGATGTAAATGTTCCTTTTGCTTTACAGTGGGATGGAAAAGAATTAGATCTAGTTGCAAAAACAATTATGCGTAAGCCAAATTTTGCAACACCAAATCCAGAGTTTGCTGTGGAGTCAGCGGTTGTAGATTTAGAAAAAGGTTTAGTTAAACTTGATAAAATTTCATATGATCCTGTAGACAAACTAATGAAAAAAATTGCAAAGGATTACGATATCACACCAAAAGAATTACACAATAAATTTAAAAGTAAACATGATATGATTCCAGATGCTTGGGCTAAAAATAAAATTACTGAAGGTAAACGTGTACCTCGTAAAAAAGGACAGCCTGCAGGAAGTAAAAAGCATAGTGACTTATACACAGATGAAAATCCAAAAGGTACAATACAAGGTTTAAAATTTGCAACAGTAAAAGATGCAGAAGCAAGTGTCAGCAAGATACGTGGATCAGGTAAGAAACACGCACATAAAATACAGGCGGCTATAGCAATGGAGCAAAGAGCAAAAGCGGCAGGTAAGACGTCAGCGGCGGCAGTGTATAGAAAATACATTAACAGCATGAAGAAGAAAACTAAAGCAATGAAAGAATCTTTAGTTGAAGCATACATGATGGATCTTAATCAAGATGAAGATATGTTAATTTTAAAAGTCAAAGACACAGACAAGCCAGGACACGTTGAAATCAGAGGCAAAAAAAATTATGAAACAGATGGGTATGATCCAAAAGATCCATTGCACAAAGTTTTAAATCAGTTAGATCCAGCCACAGTAGCAAAACTTTATGGAAGTGAAGAACCAGTATTTTTAAATCCAAAGAATCCAAGAACTGAAAAAACAATAGCAAAAGCAATGGAGTTGATGAAAGAACACGGTCTTGTTCCTATGTATCACACAATGAAAGCATACAAGATGACCAGAGCAAAGCACCCAGATGGATCTGCTTACTTCAAAAGTGATTATCCAAAGACAAATGAAAACTTTGCTGACGGAAAGAAAAAAGGTAAATCAAGACCAGGCAGAGTAAAACGTGCAGGTGCAAGTTGCAAAGGTTCTGTAACAGATCTACGCAGAAAAGCAAAGAATAGTAGCGGAGAAAAAGCAAAAATGTATCATTGGTGTGCCAATATGAAGTCCGGCAGAAAAAAGAAATAAGGAATAAATAATATTATGAGACTTTTTGAAATATTACAGATAGACGAAAAAAAGAAAAAAGGTAGCAAGAAACCTAAACCTACCAATCCTAGCAAGTGGGCTTACTACAAAGGTCAAGCTAAAAAGAAATTTGATGTGTATCCATCGGCTTATGCTAACGCATGGGCGGCCAAGATGTATAAAAAAGCTGGCGGAGGCTGGAGATAATGAGACTTAACGAGCTACATAGAGATGTAGTTCAAGATGCTGTTAAGTACCACATCGAGAACAACATACCTTTTAGAGAAAACATATTCAGACCTGGCACTCATAACTTCTTTAGACTTTTTAATGAAGCAAGAAGACTTTATGAAAAAGGTCTTATAAAAGCAGACTGGGAAGATATTGAGTTATTTGAAACAGATATCGGAACAGTTATAAATGCTAAACAAGGTAAGATTGCATTAGATCTTCCTTTTGAAGATTTAGAAGAATCAGAACATTCAGACAGAGCAGGTCAAATAGCCGCTGACAGTGTAAGAGGTTCTAAGTTCAGCAACAGAGACGATCTTGAATCAGCGTTATCAGATGCACTTCCAGACTTTCCTGACAAAGACTACGATAGAGGTAAAGCAGTAGAAAGAGCGATGGAAATATTGTACGGTGAGCTAGATGATATGCTAGAAGAAGCAGAATACAGAGGCAAGAAAGTAAAATTAAATTCACCCAAACGTGGTGGTAGCAAAAAATATTATGTTTACACTAAAAATAAAAAAGGTAACGTAGTAAAAGTATCATGGGGTGACACAACTGGTCTTAAAACTAAAGCAAACAATCCTGGTGCAGTGAAGAGCTTTGTAGCAAGGCATGACTGTAAAAACAAGAACGATAAAACTAAAGCAGGTTATTGGGCTTGTAGAACACCAAGATATAAACAGCTAGGAGTGAAAGGTGGCCAGTGGTGGTAAAGCCTTACAGCGATAAAAGAATTAACGAAAATGTTTTTACTAGAACATTTGAAAACAATGTAGAGTCAGCAGAATTAGTTTGGCACAGAGATGCCAAAGACAGAAATATAAAAGTAATCGAAGGTGAAGGCTGGAAATTACAATTTGATGATGCTCTACCGAGACAACTAAAAGTGAATGAACAGTATTTCATTCCAGCTAATACATATCATAGAGTCATTAAAGGTGGATCTAGTTTGATGTTAGAAGTTAAGGAGATAGTATGATGGCAAAACTTCGTATAGTACCAAAAGAAAATAAAAAGATAAAACTATCAAGTGAACAGATAATACAAGCGATAGCAAATTATCTAGCAGACGAAGAAATGATAACCGAAGCAGAGTGTACTGGAGTAATGACTTACTTCATGGACGATGATGCTAGTATGACAGTTGAATTAATATTTGACAATCATAAGGATCACGAAACTATACAGTAGGAATCAAGATGCGTTTAGTAGAAATTATAGATGAAGAATACCAAGGTGGATTGCGTAAGTGGTTCAAGCAGAAATGGGTGAATATCGGCAAAAAGAAAAAAGGTGGCGGTCATCCAGAATGTGGTACTTCAGGTAAGAAAAGTGGATATGCAAAATGCGTACCAGCTTCTAAGGCCGCATCTATGAGTAAGAAAGAAAAAGAATCAGCGACAAGAAGAAAACGTTCCGCACAGAACAAAGCAGGCAGAGGCGGAAAGAAACAATCAGGACAAGGTAATAAACCTATTAGAGTAAGTACAAAGGCCAAGTAGATGAGTAACAAGAAACGCTTCTTGGACGAATGGGAAAATCTATGCTGGAGCGACACTGATCCAGAAGATTTATGGATGTTCGATAAGTTACTATTATCAAAAAGATTAGGTTATAAATGTGGACCAGTAGGTACGGCAGTGCCTGAACCTGGAAAGTATATAGTGAGACCTTGCATCAATCCTATGGGGTTAGGCCTTGGTGCAGAAATACAAAACATAATGAGAAGAACAGATCATTTACCACCTGGCCATTTCTGGTGCGAAATATTTGAAGGTGATCATATCAGCGTCGACTACGAGTACGGTAAACCAACACTTACGGTAAAAGGAATAAGGTCAGATGACAATAATCTTACTAGATGGAAGAAGTGGGTAAAGACTGAAAACAATATAAAGTTTCCAGACATACTGAAAGAATATAAAGACAAGTACAAATATTTTAATTGTGAGTTTATTGATAATAAATTGATTGAAGTGCATTTAAGAGTCAATCCTGACTTTGCACATGGCAACTCAGAGTACGTTCCAGTGTTCAAAGGAGACTCTATAGATCCACCTGCAGGGTATAGATATATAAAGGATCCGGAAGCACATGGGCGCCTAGGCGCATTTATTAAATAAATAGTTTTATGCGTTACAGAGAACTATTAGAATCTATGTCATTTTCAGCAGGTCATAAGGATCCTAAGAGCAATTATTGGGTCAGTGATACAGATTCTGGTGATCCATATACAGATGAATTCTATAAAAATATGGACAAATACACCGACCCTAACATAGATCCACCTGAAAATCCAGATTACAAAGAAGAGTTGGATTTATCTTTATCTAACGCAAGTATGCGTGATTTGTTTGATACATTAGGATATCCTACTGACTTAGAAGACAGAGCACCTTTTCCTATAGATGAATTTATTGCAAGGACAACACAATGGTTACAAAAAGCAATAGGTAAGCAATCACCGGAGCAAAAACCAGAAATTGTTAAACAGCCATATGGGGCCACAATGATTAGTGGTGGAAAGCCTGCAGGATACTACAACAGAGTTATTAAAAGAATGAACGAAATTGCCCGTAAAGGCAAAGAGAATGGAGCCACACACGTTTGGGCTAGTTAGGTAAATATTGTTATGAAGCTGTCACACCTATTTGAAAACAAGAAAGAAATCAAAGATCGTAATCCTGTAGCTAAAGAATTACGACAGAATCCTCAATTTAAAGCAAAAACAGAAGTAGATAAAAAGAAAGAAGCTAAAAAAGGATATCAGAAGCACAAAGGCAAGATGGCAGAAGCAACGATCAAGCCTTATATTTCTATGTACAAAGATGATAAAGATGGTAAACAAGTTTATGATGTGCTAGACAAAAACGAAAAGTCAGCTTTTAAAACAAAAGACTATGACAAGGCAAAAGATTATTTCAAACAGAATTTTGACAAGTTGAGAGAACTTAAGGAAGATGAAGCAACATCACAGAGATATGCGGCATCATGGAGAAAAGATAATCCAATCGGTAGCAACTGGTTGAATCCAGATGACTATGATGCAGATTCAGAAGGTACACATATGATTACCAACACAAGAACTGAAATGGATATTTTTATGGTACCTGCAAAAAATTATGATGAAGCATTTGACAAATGGCTAGATGATTCAGGAAGTGGTAAAGAGAATCAGTATTACGACTCAACGAAAGACTATGCAAGTGATCATCAATACTGGGGCAGGAAAGCACCAGAGCAAGAAGATGACGACTTAGAAGATTCAGTACAGTATTCGAAATGGGGCTTATCTGAAGCAGATGGTTACCAAGGTGAAGTAGAACCAACATCACATACTTTTAAAAAAGCGGAACTTGATAAAGTAAAGAACACTATCAAGAGCAAAGGCATGAAAGCTGATGCAGAAAAAACAGGTGATGGAGTCAAAGTACACACTTATGACAAAGACAGATCGGCTATAGCCAAAGCACTAGGTATCGATGAAGCCATACCGGCAGTGATAGGAACAGTAGCAAGAGCTCTAACTTCTCCGGGATTAAAAGGAATGGCATCAAGAACTGCGGCCAAAACAGCAGTTAATAAAATGACTGACTCTATGCAGAATCCAGATGGCACACCTAACTACGGTGACGAGTCTAGAGATATTGCATCTGAACTATGGACAGATATGCCTAACTTTGAAAAAGATAAGTTTGGTGGAAACAATGAAGAAGGTTTCGAAAACTTTATGAAGTCAGATGATTTCAAAGATCATTTAGATCATCTTAGATCAAAATTTGAAAAGACACTTCCAACCATACAATTTAAGATGCAACCAGATCCAGAATTAACAGCAGATGATATGGACGATGAAGATTTACCAGCTTTTTTAAAACAGTACAAACAAAAAACTGACAAGTTAGACAGAATGAAAAAGTTAGCAGGTATGTCAACAGCATCAGACATGAATGAAGATTATCAAAGAATGGTAAAAGAACTTATTAAGAAACTTGTTCAAAAAGGTATGTCAGATGATGAAATACAAGACAGGACAGGTGAAGCAGGAGAAAGAATTAAGATTATTAGAAAAAGTTCAGAAGATGATGTACAAGAAGGTGGTTCACACAAATACGTTTCTGATGCACAGAGAAAAGCCGTACACGCAAAAAGAAATGAAGCAACACAAGATATGGCTAATGATACTGCACCTGCTGTAGGACAACAGCCACAAGCGACAGCAACACCGACAGCAAAACCACAAGACATGGTTAAAAAGTTAAACCCAGTTAAGAGCGTAATAAAAACTAGAAGCTCTTCACAACAGGCGGCTAAAGGTTTAGACGCTATGTCAAAAGGTGAAATAGTAACACCAGCGGCCAGAGGAGCGGCATCTGACTATGTTAACACAATGACAAAAGTAATGACGGATCCAAGAACGGCCATGCAGGCTAGAAACTTAATGAAAAAAGTAACGCAGTAATGAGAATACAAGATATAACAGAAGCCACACAAGACGTTGCACAACAGCCACAGCAACAAAGTATGTTGAGAAGATTAGGCACTGGCATTAATAAAAAGATTGGCCAGGCAACTTCCGCAATTGGTAAAGCAGTTTCAACCGGAGCAGGAGCAGTAGGACAAGCGGCAAAAAATGTAGGTAATGAACTTGGTAATGTTATCACAGCAAAAAAGATGATGAACACTTGGAAACAAAAATATAGATCTGCTCCAGATACAGCAACAATATTAGGTATGTTGCAAGATTACAAATTTACGCCACAACAGATACAAAACATTGAAAAGAATTCAGCAATTGATTTAGATGGTCAACAGCAACCACAGGTACAACAGCAAGGTACACAATAATGAACTTACAATCAAAAACTATACTTGGTGAAAGTTGGCAACAGTTAACAGAAGATCAAAAGTTTGTAATAAGTGAAGTTGAAAAATCTCTGTTTCCTATAATGGAAGAGTTGGTACCTATACTTGAAGCACCACTGACTTTACCACAGATACAACAAATATTTCAAGCGGCGGAACAAGAAGCGAAAGCATCTGGAAACAATAGAACAACGTTAGGTAAAGGTGCCGATGCGGCGACAGGTGCAGTAAAATTAGGTGCTCAACAAATATCAAAATTAAATTCAGTTGTAAATGATTTAGGAGCCAAATTAAAAGATACAACACCAGTACAAGGTTTAGATCAAAAGTTCAATCAGCTAAAAGTTGATATTAAACAGAAACTACAAGGTTCACCAGCTGGACAAAAAGTTTTAACAATGGTAGACAAGTACGGACAGTTTGCTAAAAACAATCCGGCCAAGTCTGCTTTTATTATTGGTGTACTAACAACAGTGGCCGCTTTCGCAGGTGGACCTGCAGGTGGTGCCGCGGCTGGTCTTTTATTAAGATCATCAAACAACTTAATTAAGGGAGATGACTTATCAACAGCAGTTGGTAAAGGTGTTAAGACAGCGGCAATTGGTGCTATTGTTGGTGCAGTTGCAGATGCAATAGGTGATGCCGCGGAAGCAATGTATCCACCGGAAATTACAGACACATTTATAGGACCAACTGGAGAAATAGATGTAAGTGCAATGGCAGGTATGGATGCATCAGCGTTAGCTGATTTATCTCCAGAAGAGGCAATGGAATTAATAAAAGCTCGTACGGCAATGGAAGGTATGGCAAATCGACTTTCAAGTGCTGAGTTTGAAGTATTAAAACAACAGATGGATCAAATAGATCAGAAACTTGTACAGCTAGGTGACGGCGGAAGCGTACAGCAATCTATAGACAACATACAAGATCAATTGGGTATAGAAGGTGAAGGTTTACAAGTTAAAGTACAAGCAGATGACGTGTCAACTGATGACGCTCCAGATCCAGAATCAACAGGTGCTGAAGGAACAGTAGTAAGTGAGTTCAGTGCAAGTGAATTAAATGAGCTAGGTGTTGATATTGCAGAACAACCTGATTTGCCAGACAACGTTATTGAATTACTGAAAGATAATGGTTTAGATGATGAACAGATAAACGCAATACAAAACGGTGCTAAATTTGAAAAAGCATTAGTGGATCAAGAGTTTTTAGGACAAAAAATTTCATCTAGTGACAGTTTGTCATCATGGTCAGGCACTGAACCAAGAGTCATCGAAGAGTTAGATGGTGAGTTCACAGAAGGTGAAACTTTCAGAACTGAGATTGAAACTAAACTTCCTGGTTCTGACAAGACATTAACTTACAGTGCTGAGTCGAGAGTTGAAGGTGTTGATGAAGATGGAAACATAGTTTATGAGCTTAGAAGCATATTTGCAGGACCAGAAACGTTCTCACCGGAGGCGTATGAAGCACTTGACTCATTACCAGATGATGTTAAAGATAAAGTAATGTCGGCACTCGATGATTACGAATCAGGATATGGTTCAGAACTACTACAGAGTGATTCAAACGAAGTAGCCAGAGATGCATTTGAAAAGTTCTTACAAGGTTCGGCCGCTGTCGCAGTTGGTGGAGCTCTAGCAAAAGCAGAATACAAACCTAAGAATGAGTCAATCGAAAGGTTAAAACATTTAGCAGGTATATAATATGGATATAGAAACTTTAAAAAGATTAGCAGGTATCACAGGACATGAACAGATGTCAATGAAATCTGTTGAACAAGAAATTGCAGAGAGAAGAAGGGAAACAATGCGTAACGTTATGCGTGAAGCAAAAGAAGAAACTTTAGAACTTGAAAAGCTATCGTACAATGCAGATGCACTAGCACCTGTTCTTTCTAAAGAAAATGTTGACTATCATTACAAAGTATTGAGCGCCGGGTATGTCAACAGATACAACAATAAAGAAGGCGATCCAGATTTCAATTATGGTGGTGCAAAACTACATAATTTATTTTGGCAACAGTTTAAACCAGCAAAAGAATCAAGAACACTAGACGGTCCTATCAAACAGACTATAGTAGCGAATTATGAAGATGTGAAAGGGCTTACTGAAAAGATGGTAGAAGCGGCAATGACTATACAAGGTTCTGGTTGGGTCTACATGACAAAGACTGGTACAATAAAGACAACACCAAATCAAAGTTTTAAAACAGATGTGTTTATGCCTATTGATATGTGGGAACATTCATTTATGGATTACGTTCCGGCTAAAGATGCAAAGAAAAAATATATTGAATCTGTTATGAAGTTAATGGATTGGGATAAACTAAACAGAAGGCTTGAAGCATGAAATTTTTAATATTTAATGGAAGTCTTAAAGGTGATGGTGAATCTAACACATTTAAAGTTTGTAAGATGTTACAAACTGCCTTTAATATGCTTGGCCACGAATGTGATCTTGTAACTCTAAGAGATTTAGATTATGAAGGTTCCACAGATGATGTTAATGACGAACTAAAACCTCACATCATGAAAATGTTGGATATGGATGGAGTAATATTTGCAACTCCTATTTGGTGGGGCACACATAGTTGCCATATTCAAGCAATTTTAGAAAGATTAGATTTTATATACAGTTGGTCAAAAGATAATAAATTTCAACCATTTTACAATAAAGTCTTTGGTACTTTAGTATCAGGAGGCGGAGATGGTTTTCAACATATACACGGCGTATTATATTCAGCGGCGGCAAATTTTGGATTTACTATTCCACCACAGTGTAATATTGAATCAAGAGCACAAGGAACAGATAACATTGTAAAAGATGATGACACTTACGAACAGGTAAAAAATTGTGCTACAAACATGACAGTATGGGCACAAATTTTAAGAGAAAATAAACCTATACTGAAAGCTAGACATGGATCAGTTGATGTGAATGAATCTAGTATGGGTATGAACAAGTACGGAATGTCAGCTAAACACCTACAAGGTAAATTTTATGCTTACAAAGATGGCAAGATGACAGGTGGTCCATTCCATAGTATAGATGACTTATCAAAACATCAGCAAGAAATTTTAGACAAGATGGACAACAAAGATGAAGATTAATGATATACTAAACGAGAACGATAGACGTGAGTTCATGAAGAGCATGGGTAAGTCTGCCGCGGCAGGCGTAGGAGCTCTTGCTTTAGGATCAATTGCAATGCCCTCGAAAGCATGGCCATCTGAGCTACCACAGGATTTTAATTTTATGGATCAGTTCTTAAGTGATAAAGTTTTAAATGATCCCAAGTACAAAGAGTTCAAGTCAATTGGAGAAAAACTGTTAAATACGTTAAGAGATATAGAAAAGAGCAAAGAGAAGAAAGATGCTCAGAGCAAAGGAATTGAAATATAATGGCGACACAAAGTGAAAATTTGTTTCCGACTACTGATAATACTATTAGCTTAGGTTCTAATAGTAAGAGATGGTCTGATGTTTACGCTGTAGAATTTCACGGTACGGCCACTTCGGCAGGAACAGTATCTTCTATATCAACGCATCAGTTAGGTAGCCTATCAGATGTTTCAGTAGGTTCACCATCTACAAACGATGTATTACAATACGATGGAAGTAATTGGATATCAGCAAGTGCGGCAAACCCTACAACAATAAATGATCTTACTGATGTGACTTCTACAAGTCCAGTAAGTGGTATGTTTTTGAGATACAATGCTGGTAGTAGTAAGTGGGAAGCAACAACAGTGAACCCAGCTAACATAACTCCTACCTTTGTAGGACTAGCAGATACTCCATCTTCATATGACGCAGATCAACTTTTAAAAGTTAACTCAAGTGGTAACGCGATAGAATTTTTTAATAATCCAGGATATATAACAGGCCTAAGCACTTTTACAACTGACAATTTGTCAGAAGGATCAACAAACTTGTATTACACAGATGCAAGATGGGATAACAGATTTTCAAACAGATCTACTTCAAATCTACCTGAAGGAACTAATTTATATTTCACAAATACAAGAGCAGATGCACGTATAGGTGCGGCAAGTATTAATGATTTATCAGACGTGAACACAGGTTCGAAAACAAATGACGATGTTCTAATATGGGACAACGCAAACAGCTATTGGAAATCAAACGCATTAGCAATAGGAAGTCTTGGTGGTGTTACTATATCTACACCGGCTTCAGGAGAAGTTTTAAAATATAATGGCAGTGCATGGGTGAATGCCTCTGATAGTGGCTCAGGAACATTCAGTTCATTGACAGATGTCGGCATATCAAACAGAGCAAACAATGCCATTGTATTTTACAACACAGCAACTTCCAAGAATGAATACACACTGACTCCAACATTGTCAGGTTTAACACTCACAGGTGACTTAAATTTAAGTGGTACTTCAAAACTATCAGGAACGATATCATTCTCAGATAATATAATTCCAATAGGTGTAGGCAGTTCGAACACTGATGCGATAGGTATAAGATCAGACAGAGGTGATGTTAGCTTAGGTCAAAACCGTCACGCTTACATAACGTGGTCGAAGACAGACAACCAATGGGAAGTATATTACAGTGATCAGGCATCGGGCGGTGCACCTTTTGTGAAAGCAACACTAGATGCAGTACTCAAAGGAAATCTTGAAGCACAGGTTACAGCACACTTATTACCAAGCACAGACAACACATACGATTTAGGTAGTACTACGAAAACTTTCAAAACAATTTATGGTGAGGCAACAACAGCAAAATATGGTGACTTGGCAGAGATGTATGCAGGTGATCAAGAATATGAATTAGGAACGGTTGTTGTGGTAGGCGGAAGAAATGAAGTGACATCATGCAGTAAATATTCAGATCCTACTCTAGCAGGAGTTGTTTCTAAAAATCCGGGTTACTTGATGAATAGAGATATTGAAGCAGAATATCCTGTGTGTGTAGCCTTCGTAGGAAGAGTACCAGTAAGAGTAGTAGGACGTATATCAAAAGGCGCCTTATTAACAACAAGTGAGATAAATGGTTGTGCAACAACATTCTCGAAAGGTGCGAGCCAAGTAGGATCTATAATTGGAGTAGCACTGGAAGATAAAACAGAAGACGGTGAAGCAATTATAGAAGTGATGTTGAAAAGATGTTAATAGCAGAAATATATAACGTACCAATAAAAGAGTCAGCTTCAATTGGCGCAACTTCCTCGGCAATGATGGCTTCGATAGCTATGCCTGTGTTTACAGGAAGAAAAGGTACGGCTCATCACGTGGCGGCTAGAAGAGCAATAGATCCTATGGGACATATATTCAAAGGTAAAAAATTAAAAGCAAAGCCATACAAGATGGGACACAGTGCCGACACATTGGCATATAGAACAAAAGTTAAAGATATATACCCGTCATAGAGTGAGGAATCACAATGTCTATACGTATCGATTCAGATAAAGTTGCCGCTAAAGGTTGGATTGAATGGCCAGAGATAGATCATGTTCTCGCTTGGATGCAGAAAGAAACAGGCACAATATTTGAATCAGGATCAGCCAATGGCAGATTATTCAGTTACCTCCACCAAATCAAACCTAAATGGAAATACACAGCACTAGATCTTTGGGATGGAAAAACACACTTACTAAAGAAGAATGCATCTCCAGGAACAGATTTGAAAAGTTTAGTTTTTGATCCTGTGAGAAAAACATACAGCCACCCGTCAAACGTAGGAGAGTATATCACTCTTGATATGTTTAACAAGAACTGCCCATTTGCGAAAGCCGTGAAACAAGATATCTTTGAGTATGAAACAGATGAGAAGTTTGACGTGGTCAGTGTGGGAGTAGTCAATAGTAGAGATTGGACATATGAAGATTGGGAGTACGTGCTTGAAAAACACATAGACATGACAAAGCCCGGCGGCATAACAATAGGAAGAAATTACAGTTCTAAAAGGCCATATGCAAAGCAGATCAGAGATATAGTTGCTAAAAAGTATGTATTGCACAACGATTACGTAGATGATATAAAGCAAAAGTACAATATTCCTGTTACTAATGACTTGATACTGAAATCTAGTTTTGCTTACACTAGAAAATAAACCATAAATAGAAGTATGAAACTATCAGAACTTACAGAACGAAAGCTAACAAAAGCAGAAAAGAACGAAAGAGAACGTTTGAAAGATAAGTTTGACAAAAAAGGTTTGAAGAAAGATTTTAAGAAAAGATACGGAGCAGAGGAAGGTGAGCAGGCCTATTTCGCCACTATAACTAAATTGGCCAAGGAGAAGGCATAATGAATATGAACGATATTAGGAAATGGAAAAAAATAACTGAGAATCATGATATGGAGCACGGTCATGATGATGCAGGCGTACACGATCATGAAGCTTCAATGGCAAGAGGACAGCTTTACCACATAGCCAAAGATGCAATCAAATTGATACAAATGATCGACAAAGGTGATAATTTAGAAGGTTGGGTAGCATCAAAGATAACAAAAGCTAAAGAGAATATCTCTGTTGTTGCTGACTACATGGAATCAGAAGAAAC
>CESW01007394.1_pt1 | contig 34660 bp, 36 predicted proteins | sample 531171 | NCBI WGS metagenome assembly CESW01 (sample SAMEA2621859, study PRJEB7988) | marine metagenome | biome: marine biome (ENVO:00000447); feature: surface water layer (ENVO:00002042); material: "saline water (ENVO:00002010), including plankton (ENVO:xxxxxxxx)" | depth 5 m
TTGGATTCTGTTAAGGGTATTGGACCAATAACTAAAAAAGCTTTACTAAAAAAGTTTAAGAGTCTAAAAGGTATAAAAAAAGCTTCAAAGGATGACCTAATGACTATCAAAAATATAAATGAGACAATGGCATTAGAAATTAAACAAAAATTATGATTGCAAAAATACTTAACGTCATAACTCTTTCAAGAATCTTTTGTGCAATATTAATTTATTTGATTTTATATTTAGAGAGTAACTACTCTGTAGCCTTATTTTTATTTTTAATTGCATCTTTTTCTGACTTTCTTGATGGCTATCTTGCAAGAAAAACAAACTCCGAATCCGTATTGGGGGAAATTCTAGATCCTATAGCTGACAAATTATTAATTGTATTTGTTCTAATTGGTTTAAGCATAAACCTTGATAGTTTTTTAATTGGCTTTATTTCAGCTGTTATTATTTCAAGAGAAATTTGGGTCGCTGCTTTGAGAGATATCAACTCTAGAAATAACCAATCTGACAAAACAAGAGTGACATTTTTAGCAAAGACAAAAACTGCGATACAGATGTTATCGATTTTAATGTATCTCTTTGGTCTAACGATTAATAATATGATGGTCCTTTTCTTTGCTGATATTATTCTTATAATCGCCCTTTTAGTTACAATTCAGACAGGTTTTCAATATACAATCTCTACCTTTAAGAAATGAGCAAAGATAGAAAGACAATAAATATAGCTAGGCAAGTTATTGATGATGAAGTCAAAGCACTAATTGGTTTAAAAGATTATATCGACGAAAACTTTCAAGAAATTGTAGATCTTATATATAAGTGTAAAGGTCGTCTTATTCTCACTGGCATAGGAAAATCTGGCCATATAAGTAAGAAAATATCTGCAACTTTATCAAGTACTGGAACTAGCTCTTTCTTTATGCATTCCACCGAGGCTTTTCATGGAGATCTTGGAATGATTCAAAGTGATGATATTGTCGTTGCAATAAGTTATTCAGGTGAGACAGAGGATCTTCTTAAAACAATCCCAATTATAAAAAAGTTAGGCTGCTCTGTAATAGGCGTGTCAGGAAATGATAAATCAACTCTATCAAAAATTTCCGATTATCATCAATTAATAAAAGTCGAAAAAGAAGCATGCCCGCTTGATCTTGCTCCAACTTCAAGCGCTACAGCAACCCTTGTTTGGGGAGATGCATTGGCAATCTCGTTAATGAACAAAAAAGATTTTAAACCTGAAGATTTTGCAAAGTCACATCCTGGAGGAACTTTGGGAAAGAGATTACTTCTTTCTGCTCAAGATGTAATGGTATCAGGAGATGATATCCCGATTATTGATTATAATGAGTTATCAAAAGATGTAATAAAAATTATTTCTGAAAAGGGTATGGGAGTTACATTTGTAAAAAACCAAGATAATAAGGTTATTGGCTTAATAACTGATGGAGATATTAGAAGAGCTATTGATAAATCAAATTATTTTTTTGATATGACAGCTCAAGATTTTATGAGTAAAAACTTTGTTTCAGTAACTCCAGCTGATTTAGCATCTGAATGCCTAAAAATAATGGCTGAAAAAAAGATTGGATGTCTTGCTGTAATGCAAAAAAATAAATTAGTTGGGGTAATTAATCAAAAAGACTTAGTTAAATTGGGTATATAATCCGTCAAAATGGCTGGGTGGCAGAGTGGTCATGCAGCGGACTGCAAATCCGTGTACGCCGGTTCGATTCCGGCCTCAGCCTCCACGAAACAGATTTCTTAGCTAACTTTTTATATAATAAGCATTCTTAGAGGATTTATTAAAATGAAAATCTTAATTATGGGATTACCAGGAAGTGGTAAGACTTATTTAACAAAAAGGCTTCAGCCGTTCCTTAACGCTGCATGGTATAACGCAGATAAGGTAAGGGAAATGGCAAATGATTGGGATTTTTCAAATGAAGGAAGAAAAAGACAATCAAATAGAATGAGAAGTTTTGCAGATTTTGAAAAGAGTAATGGTAGATTTGTACTTTGTGATTTTGTATGTCCGACAAATGAAACACGAAGAAATTTTGATGCTGACATTACTATTTGGATGGATACTATTACTGAAGGCAGATTTGAAGATACTAATAAGATTTTTCAAAAGCCAGATTCTGTAGACTTCCATATTACAGAGTGGAACGATAAGAATCACATTAATATTGCACATGATATAAAAAAAGACTATGTTTGATTGGAAAAAACCAACTGTGCAAATGTTAGGTAGATGGCAGCCTTGGCATCCGGGGCATCAAGAATTATTCAAAAGGTGTATTGTAAAGACCGGTCAAGTAATTATTCAGGTTAGAGATGTTAATAATCCCTCTGGAGGTATCAATCAGGATGACAATCCATTTGAATGGGATGAGGTGTGTAAAAATATTGAAGATTGCTTGAATCAAGATGGATACATAAGAGGAGTGGACTATGAAATAATGCTTGTTCCAAATATTACAAATATTTCTTATGGAAGGGACGTTGGATATGCTTTTGAGGAAGAAACCTTTGATGAAAGCATCACTTCAATATCAGCAACAAAAATTAGAAAAAAAATGAGAGAGGATGGTAACCTCAAGTAAGAGATGAAAGCAGCAATTGTAGGTTATGGATTTGTGGGAAAGGCTCTTGCAAACGGGTTTTTAAGTTCGGTTGATCTTATTAAGATAGATCCAAAACTACAATCAAGTATATCTGATCTTAAAAGTTTTATGCCTGATTTAATTTTTATTTGCGTCCCAACTCCTATGAGCAATGATGGCAGTCAAGATATTTCGCTTGTTGAAGAAGTTCTAAAGGAGATTGAAACTTTAGATCTTGGATCTTTAGTTGTCATTAAGAGTACAATTTTACCAGATAATATTGAGCACCTATCACATATTTGTAATAGCTTTATTTATAACCCTGAGTTTTTAAGAGAAAAACATGCTGATGAAGATTTTATAAAATCACCCTTAATTGTTTTTGGTGGGAAAAAAGAAAACTGCCAATCTCTTGGTGAGTTCTATAATTTATACACTAAATGCATTTCAAAAAACTATTTCTATACTGACCAAATAACTGCTTCCCTTGTCAAATATACTATTAATTCTTTCCTAGCAACAAAAGTATCTTTCTTTAATGAACTCTTTAATTTATTTAAAAATTCCGGTACCTCTGAGGATTGGAAAAACTTTGTTGAGATAATTTCTATGGATAAAAGAATAGGAACTTCGCATATGCAGGTTCCTGGCCATGATGGAAGATTTGGCTTTGGTGGTGCTTGTCTTCCAAAAGATTCAAAGGCTTTCTTAATGTATTCAGAAGTAAAAGATTCTCAATTGACAGTATTAAAAAGTGCGATAGATACTAACAATAATATAAGAGGAAAGTATAATAAGAAAACAGAAAGAGAAGAAGAACAAAACATACATTTTAAGGAAAAAAATTAATGCCCGGGTGGTGGAATTGGTAGACACAAGGGACTTAAAATCCCTCGCTAGCAATAGCGTGCCGGTTCAAGTCCGGCCTCGGGCACCATTTTTATAAATTGTTCAATGTGTAAAAAAGAAAAAAAATAAATATAATTAATCGATGAATGAAAATAGCTTTGAAACTGAAATAGATTTAAAAATGATATTCCAGCTACTTTGGAATAAAAAATTATTTATATCAATTATTGTATCTATTGCTGCGATCTTTTCAGTTTTGTATGCTTTATCCCTACCAAACATTTATACTTCAAAAACACTTCTCGCTCCAACAGATAATGATAATTCTCTAACTGCAAACATGGGCAGCTTGAACACACTTGCAAGCATAGGAGGATTTAATTTACAAAATGAAAATGCCTCTAAAACTCAAGAAGCAATTGAAAGGATAAAATCATTTGATTTTTTTTCATCATATTTCCTTCCAAATATTAAACTTGAAAACATAATGGCAGTTAAAAGATGGGATTCTGCAAATAATGCATTAATTTATGACGAAGCAATTTTTGATAAAGATTTAGGGAAATGGATCAAAATTTCAGACGATTTAAATCCTATTCCGTCTCATCAAGAGGCTTTTAAAAGATATAACGATATTCTTAATATATCAGAGAGCACAGCTACTTCATTTGTATCACTCTCCATAAATCATGAATCACCCTTTATTGCTAAAAAGTGGGTTGACATAATTGTTGTTAACATTAATGAAAGTATGAGAGAGCAAGATAAAGAATCTGCGCAAAGATCAATTGATTTTCTGGAAATGCAAGCATCGTCAGTTAATATTCAAACAATTAAAGATGCAATTTCTAATCTTCTTGAAAGCCAGATTCAAGTACTAATGATGGCAAGCTCAAATGATGCATATGTCTTTAAAGTTTTAGATTCCCCATTTGTACCGGAGGAAAAATCTAAACCAAGTAGAGCTCTAATATGCATATTAGGAACAATTCTAGGTATATTTTTTTCAACAACATTTGTCATAATTAGGCACTATTATTTTCTTGAGAACAATAATACCCTTTAAAATTTATCAAGTGCATTTCTTATGAGAGTATTGGTTACTGGGGGCTTGGGTTTCATTGGGAGCCATACATGCATAGATCTTCTAGAAAGGAACTTTGATATTGCTATAGTTGATGATTTGTCAAACTCATCAAAGGAAATACTAAGAATATTGAAAAATTTGTCTAAAAAAAATATTGAATTTTATGAAAATAATATTACTGACAAAGAAAGCATAAAAAAAATCTTTAGTGAATTCAGACCAAACTCTGTAATACATTTTGCAGGATTGAAGAGTGTTTCAGAGAGCATTAAAAAACCCGATGAATATTTTGAGGTTAATGTCAAAGGTACACAAAATATTTTAAATGCAATGGACTTTTGTGGTTGCAAAAAAATAATCTTTTCTTCATCAGCAGTTGTTTACGGAAAACCAAAATACAATCCTTGCGATGAAAGTCATCCTACTAATCCCACTAATCCATATGGAAAAACTAAATTAATTGCTGAAAATATTATTCATGAGTGGACAAAAAAAACTAAAAATTCTAAAGCTATTATTTTTCGATACTTCAATCCAATTGGAGCTCACTCATCAGGAATGATTGGGGAATCTCCTCTTGGCGAAGCAAATAATATCATGCCAGCTTTACTTGATGTTGCAATTGGTAAAAAGGAATTTTTAACGATATTCGGAAATGATTATGAAACTCGAGATGGAACAGGAGTAAGAGATTACATACATATCTGTGATCTCAGTAATGCACATGCAGAAGGATTTAATAGAATTGATGATCTTGAAGGATTTATAATACTTAATCTCGGAACTGGCAAAAACTGCTCAATATTAGAACTTTTAAATACTTTTCAAGAAACGACAGGACTAAAAATTAAAAATAAGATTGCATCAAGAAGATCTGGTGACTTAGGTGAAGTCTGGGCTTCTAATGAAAAAGCTAAAAAAATGCTAGGTATTGATTTTCCAAGATCAATTAAAGCAATGTGTGAAGATGCATTAAGATACAAGCTAAAAAAAAGTTCTTAAGTAAATTTTTTTTGCTATACTCCAGAAATTACAAGGTAAATAACAGTCTTCTATGTATACAATAGCTAATATTAGACCTTTTGGTCATAATGTAGGAAATACAGCAATAAGTTTTGCACTTAAAAACATCCTTTACGACACCTTTGGAAGATTAGTAACTATAATTGATTATCCAGCAACATCAAAACATGAATCAACATCAAAGGCAGGATTGAGTAAACAAACTATTCATGAAATTAATAGATTTGCTGATGGCGTTATTGTTGGCGGAGGCAATCTTTTTGAAAATGATGAAATCGATATAAATCCTGAAGCTCTAAAAAATCTAAAAACTCCACTAATGCTTTTTTCTAATTCGCGTGGAAGAATTTATGGCAGAAATGGTAAGTTAGAAGAGAGAACAGATGTTATCCCCGATAACAAACTTTTAAATCTTGTCAAAACTTCTACAATTTCTGCTTCAAGAGACACCGCAACCCATGAATATATCAAAAGCTTAGGCTGTCAGGACGAATTAGGATTTTGCCCAACAATAAATCTTTCAAACTATGAAAAACTTTTACCTGAACTACCCGAAAATGAACATGTTGGGGCACTTATTTCAATAAGAACGCCTAATTTAATGAATTTGCCAATATCAAAACAAAGCTCAGTTCAATCTGATATTTCAACTGCAATTGATGCTTTAAGAGAAAACGGCCATAGCCGCATAAGAGTTTTATGTAATGACTCAAGAGACTTAGATTTCGCAGTACAGTTTAAGGGATCAATGAAAGTGGACCCAATTTATACAAATGATGTTTATCAATACTTAGCACTTATTAATAATGCGTCAATAATTGTTAGTTATAGACTTCATGCTACTCTACCAGCGGTTTCCTTTGGAACACCTGTTGTAAATATTACTTATGATGAGAGAGCCGAGAGCATCTGTAAAGATTTTGATATTCTTCAAAATTCAATACAGATTATGAGTACTGAAATTAATGTTCAAGACGAAATAAAGAAAAAAATTTTTGAGGGTGGCTATAAATCAAAAGAGGATAAAAAACGTCAAGATCTCTGGAAGGAAATTACAAATAAACAAAGAGCCTTGTTTGATGATTTTAAAAGTCATGTTGAGAGATATGTTTCTGAATGTAAGGGTTGATGAATCAACTTATAATATTTTACATTCAAGGTTCTGAAAAAAATGGTCTTGGGCATGTCAAAAGATCAATAAATCTTGCTATAAAACTTAAAGAATTTGGATACAAAATTATTTTTTCTGGAGAATTTAGCCGTCAAGCTTTAAATATCCTAAAAAAAGAAGAAATTTCTTCGTCTTTACAATCATTTGATAAAGAAATAATAGTAATAGATGCAATCTCGATAAAACCAGAATTTTTAAATGATGTTAAAGCATTTAAATATAGAATATTAATCTCACCAATATTTGAAGACTATGGTCTTCCATCACATATTCTTTCCAGATCATCAGTCAAAAAAAATATTAAATCCTCCTGCGCTAACCAAGAAATTATTTACAACCCAGGATTTTCTTTTTCTACTGTTACAAACTTTAGGTTAAAAAAAAGTTTTAGATCAGAAAATATAAAAATTGGTATATGCATTTCTGGGTCATCATCATATTTTAATTTAGATTTTCTGCTTGAAGAGTGTACAAAAAATAAAAATGTTTCTTCAGTGATTGCCATAGCAAGTGAAGAAGACCAAATAAAATTTAAGGATAAAAAAATAATTCTTCAACAAAACAATGAACAAGAATTATGGAAAGTTTTAGATGATATTGATTTGCTAATATCTGGAGATGGATTGATGATATTTGAGGCTATGTCTCTCGGAATACCAGCGATTTCATTATATAGAACTGGTTCATGGGATAAAAACTCCTATTTTTATGAACAAGATTTTTGTGTAGCACTCCCCGTTACAAACCTGTGTTCTGGCTCGATAAGTGATATCCTTTATGACAGAAAAAGATTAGAAAAAATTAGAGCAAATTTAAAAGAGGCTAATTTTATTTCAAAAAAAGATTTGCTTTTTAAATCCTTACTTAACAAAATTGAGGATATTAGATCAGAAAAATGAAAAAATTTATCATTGCTGAGGCGGGCAGTAATCATAATGGAGACATTGAAAAAGCTTTTCAGTTAGTAGATATTGCAAAAAAAGTAAATGCTGATTCTGTGAAGTTCCAATTTATATATGCAGATGGTCTCTACTTACCTGAATATAATCTTAATAGTAAATGTTTCAAAAGTGGTGTGCATCAAAAGCGAAAAAAAGAGGAGCTCTCAGATGACGAGTGGAAGAAAGTTTGGGATTACTCTAAAAATATTGGTATCGATATCTCTGCCTCTGTTTTTTGCACAAGAGGAGTTTCCCTTTTAAAAAATCTTGGATGCACGTATGTGAAAATTGCATCTACTGACCTTACAAATCATAAGCTCATTAAAGAAGTTTCACAAAACTTCGATCATGTTTTAATTAGTACCGGTATGTCATCAATTGATGAAATATCAGACAGCGTAAATTGTGCAAAAAGGTCAAATTCAAATATAAACTTAAAACTTATGCATTGTGTATCTCTTTATCCATGCCCATTTAAAAATTCAAATTTATCAAGAATAAATGAACTCCAAAATAAATTTGGTCTAGAAGTTGGTTACTCAGATCATACTGAAGATATAAGATCTGCTATTTTGGCAAGTGCTAAAGGCGTAGATTTATTTGAAAAACATTTTACTTATGATAAAAGCCAAGCTGGATTTGATCATGCGCATGCTCAAGATCCCACTGAGCTTATGCTCTATATCAAAACTCTAAATGAGTGTAATGATGCTGATAAATGGACGGAAAGCAAGGCTGATCAAGAAGCTGGCGAGGGTATTACTAAAATTCGTGCAAGAAGAGGGGTATACATAAGCAAAGATCTACCTTCGGGCCATCTTGTTAAAGAAGATGATTTGCTTTATGTGAGACCAAGCACTTCTTTTATGTGCACAGATCCTGATGAGTTTATTGGCTTGAGAGTTCATAAATCAATAAAAAAATATACTGCTATTGGCATTAAGTCTGATTTAGTCGTTGAGGTAAGTTCTAATTGGAGTGCTGCTAACGATTTCTGGGAAGAGGAAATGAAAGAAAAAAATATGGATAATAATTAGTTTTATTATTATGCATAAAAGAAATATTAATGCATTCATATTCGCTAGAGTAGATTCATCTAGGTTTCCAAGAAAAAATTTGAATAAAATACAAGATCGTTCACTGCTATCAATTTGTTATGAGCGTGCAAAACTTTGTGATTTTGAAGAGTGTTTTTTGCTAACAACTGAAAGGGATATTGATGATGATCTGTGTGATCACGCAAATAACATTGGCCTGAGATATATTAGAGGAAATTCATTCGATCTTACTAAAAGAACTGAAAAAGCAATAAATGAAACTGGTTGTGAGTATTTCGCAAGATTAAATTGTGACTCACCATTTCTTGAACCATCCCTAATTAATTTTGCCATCAAAAATTTAGGCTCAGCAAATTTTATAAGTAATATTTTTGAAAGGAAGTTTCCTTATGGAATAGCATTAGAAATAGTAAAATCAGACTTTTATATGGAGTCCATTTCAAAAAAGATCAATGAAGAATTTTTAGAGCATGTTACGAAGCACATTTATAACACAACTCAGAGAGATAAATTTTTTTCTATTAAACAAGAAAAAAACCAAAGCACACATCAGCTTGTAATTGATGAATATGAGCACCTACTAAATATAAAAAAATTAACAAAAAATTTAAATCTTATTAATTGCCATTATTGGGAAATTTTAGATATAGAGAAGCCAAAATATATAATTGAGAGCTTTGCTAAATGATTAAAACCTCATTAAAAGAAGTTGAAAATTATCTTATTGAATTAGGGTTAAAAAAAAATGACAAGATTCTTATTCACGCTGACCTTAGAGTTTTTGGAAGACTTGAAGGAAATGGAAATGGTTTTTTAGAACTTATAAAAAGTCTGATTTCCAACGATGGTTTGATGTGCACTCCAAGCTTTACATTCTCATTCCCTCAAGATTTTGATATTAAAAATAGTAAATCAAATATTGGAGCAATTACTAACCTTTTTAGTGATTATAAGGATGTGAAGCGAGTTCCAGATGGAATGACTTCATATTATATGATTGGAAATAATTCATCTAAAATAATCGACGAGTGGTCAAATTCTTCATATGGAAAGAACTCCATTATTGATCAACTTTTTGAAAAAAATGCAAAAGTTTTACAACTAGGCACTGATATTTTATCTCCAATTCACTATCTTGAAGAAAAAGTTGGGGTACCATATAGAACTCTTAAAAGGTTTGCAGGTCTTATTATTGATGAAAATATCAGTTATCATTCACACACAAATTTTTATGCACGAAATATGGACATAAAAAAACTTATACCTGACCCAATAAGAGCGGATTTTTATAGCAAACTTCTAAACAGTATACAAATAAATGGAAGACAGCTCAGACTATTTGAATTGAGAAAATTTATAGAATTCGGTTTACCAAGGTTAGAGGATAATAATCTTATTTTAATTGAGGATTAAAAATGGAAGAGAAAATTATTAATATTATTGCAAGCATTATTAAAACAAAGCCCGAGGAGATTTCAAATAATATTGATAATTTTTCTCTTGGCAGTGTCTCTGGCTGGGACTCACTTGCACACCTTTCAATTATGACCGAGCTTGAAGATGAGTATGATTTAGATCTTTCCATTGATGAGATGGAGAGTTTAGATAGCGTGAAAAAAATTTTGCACTTTATTGAAGAGCAAAGTTAATGAGCTTTAGAAGTGTTCTAAAAGGAATTAATCCTGATAGACCACTAATTGAGCTTGATGAAAATACAACAATAACCTCAGCAAACCTCTTAAAGAGCCTTAAAAAAGCAAAAAGAAACCTAGAGGCTTTAGGGATTGAAAAAATCATAATAGGTCATGAGGCAAACTTTGAAAATTTGTATTGTTTTATCCTCGCCTTATATACCGGAACTAATATAAAACTAGTATCAGATATTCAAAATGGATCATATCCACTTGATGACCAGCTTAAAAAAATCATCCAAAAAAATACGAAAGATCTTTGCGTTGATGTATCCAATGTGAATGAAAGTTTTAAACTTAGTCTCGAATATTTATCTGATGACAAAGAAATGCTAGATTCAATAGAGATTGAACTGACAACATCTGGATCAAGTGGAAAACCAAAGACAATATTGCTCGACGAAAGTGATTTAATTTATCAGGCTGAAACAGTGTCTAAAGTTCTCAATTTAAATCCTAATACAAGACAACTTTTTTATATGCCCATAAATTACATTTATGGACTTTCTATAATAACAACATCTATTTTATCAAATAGTTGTCTCGTTATACCAAAAAATAAATTAAGCAGTTCAAAAATGTTTTTTAATGAAATAGTTGAAAGAAAAATAACTGTTTTTTCTGGTGTACCATACACATATAACATTTTAGCAAAATGGGGAGCTGAAAAACTAAAGAAAAGCTCGCTTGTATCTCTTACTCAAGCTGGTGGCAGACTGCGCTTAGAAACCAAGAAAAAAATACATTCATTGATTGGCAATATTGAGTTTTGGGTAATGTATGGGCAAACTGAATTTGGTGGAAGAATTTCTCAATATAAGATAGGTAACAATAAAATTGATGAGTATTGCGTTGGTAAGCCCCTTGAAGGAATTGATATTCATATAGAGTTTGAAGAAAACGAAGAAGAATTAGGTGAAATTTTTATAAACTCTCCTTCATCATGTAAGAATATCGATGAGTTTGTAAGGACTGTTGAAATAAATGGCAATAAATATTATTCGACCGGTGATATAGGCAAACTAAAAGATAAATTACTTTATGTTTCTGATCGAAATAAAAATTTTATTAAAATTGGTGGTTCCAGAATATCAAATGTAAGCATACAAAATTTTTTTAGAGATCATAAATTTATTCAAGAATCTTTTATTTGTCTGAGTCATGGTAAATCTGAAAAAATTCTTATAGGAGTTCTCTCTGATAAGCTACTTAAAATAGAAACTCAGTGGGAGCTGAGCGAAATTTTAGACAAAAATTCTGAACTACCAAAAATTTTAGAAAACAAACCTTTCGAGATCTTTCTTTTGCATGGACCCCTTCCATTATTAGATAATGGTAAAACATGTATTTGGAAAATCTTTGAAATTATGAGGGAAGCATCAATTGAAAAAAAATCTTTACATATTTGGCTGTAGCGGTGTAGGAAAATCTATATGTGATTCTATTGATCGCAGCATGCTTGATTTTTTAAAAATATATTTTGTGGACAACGATAGCAAGAAAGTTGATAGTAGTTTTTATGGTAAAAATGTTATTTCTTTGGAAAAACTTAAAAAAATTAAACAAAAAAATGACAAAATGATATTTGCTTTCTTTAAACCGCATAATATTTTTGACAGAGAAGATTATATAAACAAGATAAGAAACGAACTTAATATTGATTTGATTTCTGTTATTGATTCTTCAGCAGTTATTTCGCCAACAGCAACAATTGGCACTGGAACATATATTGGGCCTAATGTAGTTTTAGATAGCGATGCTAAAATTGGAAAAAATAATATAATTTTATTTAATAGTATAATTAGCAGAGAAGTAATAACTGCAGACAATTGTTTTATATCAGCAGGATGTGTATTAAAAGGGAGCATTAAAATAAAAGAAAGTTCATTTATTTCCGCAAATGCTTCAATTGCAAAGAATATTAATGCAAAATCCTTTATTAACGCGGGATTATTGCTTACAGAGGAAATAAATCAATCAAGTATCGTTGGTTGTTCAGATTCACTTGTAACTATTGAGCTACCAGATGATATAAATAAGGCAACAAAGAGATTAAAGTTTTTACATCCATGAAAATAAATCATATAGGCTATGTAGTTAAGTCTTTGGAGAAAAGTACTGAATATTATTGTAAACATTTTAATTATTCCGTGAAGGTAGAAAAAATCTTTGTTGAAAATCAACTTGTTGATATTGTCATGTTAAAAAGCGCAATGGAAACAGACCCTGATCTTGAATTAATTTGTCCTTTCTCAGAGGAATCACCAGCCTATAATTCGTTAAGGAGAGGTGAAGTTATCAATCATATTTGCTATCAAACTAAGAATTATTATGAAACACTTAAAAGGTTTGAAAAACGCATTGTAAGAAAATCTATGCCTGCTCCAGTGGAACTATTTGGAGGAGGGCATACTTTTTTTGCATATCTTAATGGACAACTTACTGAGTTTCTTGAGGAGGTATGAGCAAATGGATGATTCTTACTATAATTTATTAGATGAACAGCTATTTAATGAAGCTCTAAGTTTTGCAGAAAAGATTTTTCCTTATCAAAAAAGTATTACTGGAGAAGGAATAGATCATGCATTTGAAGATCTTGGGAATGAAATAGATTGTAATATTTATGAGTTTAAAACTGGTTCAAAGATTCTCGATTGGGAAGTTCCACATAGCTGGAAATGTAAATCTTTTTCAATAAAAAATCTTGATACAAACGAAATTATTGCTTCATTGGATAGCTCTTTAAGAGTTGCTTCACATTCGGATGCTTTTTGTGGAGAAATTTTAGGTAAAGAATTAAAAAAAAATGTCTTAACATCTTCAAAAGTTCCAAACTCAATTTCGCATGGATACATTTATTATTCAGAGGGCTGGGCAGTTTCATTAACTAAAGATGAATATGATCAAATTGACGACTTTGCTTTATATAGAATTAACTTAGATTGTGAGTTTTATAATGGATCTCTTAAGGTTGGTGAAGCTATTAAGGAAGGGGCTTCGCTAACGGAAATATTATTTTTATCACATATTTGCCATCCTGCACAATTTAATGATGGGCTTGTTGGAGTGATGGCAAATGTATATCTATATAAATGGCTTAGTGAACACTATAAAAATACAACTCACACATATAAGTTTTTATTTATGCCAGAAACTATTGGATCTCATGCTTATTGCTCTGATCACAATAATTATAAAAATGCTTCTATGGCGCTATTCACTGAAATGACAGCTTTAGATGCTCCTCTTCATATACAAATGAGTGAAAATGAAAAAGATATGATAAATATCTATTTAAAGTTGACAGATAAAAAAATGAAATCTAATGCTCGTTTTAGTAAATTTTTGTCGGTAATTAGAAATGATGAAAAAGTATTTGGATCTCCAGGAATTGATATTCCATCAGCTAGCTTAACAAGGGCTCTTGGAAGAGAGTATGACGATCATCCTTATCAAAATTATCACACATCTAATGATAATTTTGAAAATGCTGAATTAATTAAATTAAAAGAAACCCTTTTGTTTTTACAAACCTTTATAGTTATTGCTGATTCAGATAAAATTGCAACACGAAACTTCTCAGGAATACCAATGTTGTCTAAACATGGTTTATTTTATGACCCTTCTACACATAGAGATATGTATGACTTGCAAGAAAAACTAGTTTGGGAATTAAAAAATCCCAAGTCAATATCAAAGATAGCATTTGATTTACAGGCTAATTTTTTTGATATATTAGACATTCTCAGTAAATGGGAAGAAAAAGGTTTGGTATCGTTCAGTCTTATAAATTTTAAAAAAGGAAATAAAAATAAAAATGAATAGAATAAGTCTGAATTTCACACATATTTACTCAAAAATATAGTATAGTCCTCTAAATTCTAGTAAGGAAAACTGAAATGAATTTAAGCACAGTTTTAAAGAAAATTAAGAATAAAATTAGTATAAAAAAAAATAGAATTTTAAATAAATCAAATTTTCAAAAGTATGTAAATGAAAATATACCATCTAATTTCATTGATTTAATTAATTTCTCTTTCTATCAAAATGTTTCAAAAAAGGATTACGCAATAGGCAGGAATATTGAGAATTTAAGAAATTCACTAGCCATTGAATATAAAGATAAGAAAATTTCAACCTTTGCATCACCTCATAGTGGAACCAAATTATTTAATGAAGATGGCAGTGTTATACCTGGATCTTTTGTAGAGAGTAAAAATGCTGGTTTCGCAAGAACTGGAACTGGTATCGTGACAGGCATACAACTTAAAAAAATAACAGAAGCCATAGATGCTAGCTCTATTATTGAACTTGGAACCAATACAGGGCTATCTGGAGCTTATTTTCTGCATGCCATTAACAGTCCTCATTTGCTAACAATAGAGGGTTCTTCTGATTTATGTAAGATTGCTGAAAAAAATCTTTCATTGATGTCTAATAAAGATTTTGATGTTATAAATGGGATGTTTGATGATGAAATTGATAGACTTTTTAATATGGGTAAAAGATTTGACTTAGCTTTTGTTGATGGGCAACACGAAGAGCAAGCAACCTTACATTATGCAGAAAAACTTAAATCAATATTGAACCCCGGAGGAGCTATTTTATTTGATGATATTTTTTGGTCAGAAGGTATGAATAGTGCTTGGAATAAAGTTGCTTCAGATCCAGATTATTGTATGTCTTTTGATTTAGGAACTAGAGGTCTATGCATTTTAAAAGAGGAAAACATGAAAACTAATAGAATTAAGTTTGAACTCACCAATTATACTGGTAAACCATTATATAATAGGGAGGGCTGGTAGTATGATTAAAAGATTTATTGATGAATTTAGGATTTTTTTGCTTGATCTCAAGCCGTTTAGCAGACCTTGGTATCAATATTTTGAGACTCCTAATGGACTGAATAACTATAGGTATGTTGAAGAGAGAGGCAAAACAAGAACAAGTTTAATGATCAATGTTTTAGATAAACTTGATTTACAAAAAGATGATGTAGTATTAGATGTGGGATCAAATGCCGGCCGTTTTGGTATTGAGCTCTCATCGAGTGTAAAAAAAATATATGGCATAGAGTTAGATAAGAAGTTTTATAAGCATGCTAAATTTTTGAAAAAGATTTTTTCTGAATTTAATGATTTATCAAATCATATTCTTATAAATGGAGATATTAATGATAACTATGAATATGTTAGTGAAGCTACAGTAACGATATTAGGTAAAGTTATTTATCATAAAAACTTAAATGATAATCAAAGCGATTTATTAGATACAATTTTTCATTCAAATTTAAGAATGATTATTTTACAAGGCCATACAACTCAAGGTAGTTATGGCGAAGTTGATTTTATGAAAGATACACTAAATAAATATGGATTTAGTATTCATCTTGAATCTCATCATGATGAATATCCAATAATAGTAGGTATTAGATAGAAATACATTCACTCTAGAAAGTTAAATTGAAATACTCAGAATATGTAGATGTGTTAGTTCAAAATTCTGAGTGTTTTTCATTTGATCATTATGTGCAGGGATTGAGAAAATATACGAGAGATAAAGCACTTCATGGAGAAATTGGAAAAATAAAAAAAACTCCAATTGACCAAAATTTTCAAAATACTTCCCCAGTTTCTCTAGTTTTAGGCGAGACAAATAGACATTTTAAAAGGTACTCCTTAATAGAGACACTCCTCAATCAATTTGCAAACTCAAGTGTATTCAACAGAAAAGATACAGATTATTTTAAGACACTATTGAGACCATATATAAAAAAGAATTTCATATCCAAATATAGAGTTCAAAGAGAGATAGATCAAAAAATATTTAGAATATTAAAGATTTATGAATGGATGAAAAAAAATAATGGAGATATTTCAGGCGTTACAAGTTTTATAGCTGGAGAAAAAAAAAATACAACTATGAATTTAGATTTTCCAATTTCTATAAAGCACAGTAATGGAAATAATATAAGTAGTTATATTCAGTTAGATGGAAGTCACAGGCGATGCGTTGCCTCATTTTTAGATTATAAAGAAATATCATCAATTGTGGTGACGATGGAGGAATTAGAAGAAAATATATTAATCAAGAAACCCCCTTATTTTTACGAAAATGCAAAAGTCTTTTTTGATCTTATTAAAAAGATAAAAGAATCTTAAAGTGATCTCTAATTATTTAAGTACTATAAAACACTACATGCTTTTTCAGGCATTGAAGTTTATAGGCTCTGTTTTAATTTTCTATTTAATTTTTTTGAAATTAGATATTCAAAACTATGCAACATATGGAATTGTTCAAAGTATAACGATTTTATTTACGCTATTGATTGGTTTCAATATTAAAAGCAGTTTTCAAAAAGTTTATAGCAAAAAACTTATTTCTAGGACTTCTAATTTTGTAATTTTGATAATACTAATTTTGGGTACTGTATTGTTTTCAATAGTTTTTTGGATTATTAACACAACTGGTTTTACAAACCTGATATTTAATAATTCTGACAACATTCCAAGATCTCATTTATTTTATTTATATTCAATTTTGTTTTGCTTCAAAGAAATATTATCTTCCATTTTAAATGCAAAGAAAAAGACTTTTCTATATGGTTTAAGCATTGTTTTACCCTTTTTTATTTCGATTCCAGCAATAGTTACATCTGAAAACTTAGAGATTAATAAATTATTAATGATTATTACAACATCATACTTTGTGACAGTTTTAATCGTAGCAATAAATAATCGCAGCTTTTTTTCATATAAAAGCTATTCAACTAGTCACCATAAGTTGATTCTCGGTTACATTTTTAATTATACCTCATTATCAATTCCAACATTATCATCAAAATATTTATTAGATGTTGTTGCTCGATCAGTCTTGCTGAGTACCAAAGGTGAACTTGCAGTGGCAATTTTAACTTTTGCAAGCTCCATATTTGCCGTTTTTAGATCTATTGAACAAGGATTTTTTAAGGCAATTACTCCTTATATTTTATTAAATGATGAAAAAAAAGCCATAAAGTTAACAATTGCAAAAAAACTTATATTTTTACAATCAATTTTTACAATTATATTTTTTGCTTTATCGCCAATTTGGATTGAGACACTAAAACTGATATTTAACAATAAACCCAATGAGGTATTTGTCCCAATTATTCTTATTGTTATGTCTTTTTCAACGGTAGTCTCTTATATAAAAAACTATCTACTTTCAAATGTAAAGAAGCATGTAAGAGAATTAAGAAAGTTTTACATTATCTCAACAATTGTAAACTTAATGATGTTATCTTCCATAATAATTGTTAATTTATCAGCTCTCACTTTCGTTCTAATACAGCTAAGTTTTATGACATTAAATCTGATTTTGGTAAGATTGATGATCAGCCCAAAATAAAATGTTAAAAAAAAAATCTAAGTTTTCACTGATAGAGGCCTATAAGATTAGTTTGCAAATACTTGCTAAAACACCTGAGAACTGGATTGAGTTCTCAGCAGGGCAAAATACCAAGACAAATTTGGCACGTTTCAAAGATGGTTTATTTTCTTCACTTCTAAGACAGATTTTGGGATATTTTTATTTCTTATTAAAATCTTTTTCTTTAAGGCAAAATAAGGTTGATAAAAAAGATATTCTTTTTCTCTCATCAAGCAATAATCAGTTTACCGTTCTCAATCCAATTTTTAAAAATGAGGCTAAATTTTCCTCTGCTTTTGTTATACCTAATTATTTGAAATTTAGTCCATCACACAATTGCAGTAATGATTTATATTTCATGAAAATCAGCTTTTTATACTTTTTTCCTATCTTATTTCTTACCGTAACGCGAATTCCACGTTTATCAATAATCCTTTGGAAAACAGATAAGAGACTTTTCTTTTTGAGAATTAAATCATTTCTTCTTATATATTATTGGCTTATTTTTCATCAAGTACTAATTAATCTGATTAAACCCAAAATTGTTATGCTTAGCAATGACCACAATGCTGAAATGAGGGCAATGATAGAACTTTGTAAATATTTCAAAATTAAAACAGGATATGTTCAACATGCATCAGTTTCAAAAAGATTCCACTCATTAGATTTTGATTATAGCTTTCTTGATGGACAACATGCGCTTGATATTTATAGAAGTTGTGATTCGAGAAGAAGTCTACATTCCACTAAAGTAAGTAAAAGGCGTTGTTTTTTAATTGGAAATTTACGGGAATTTAATATTTCAAGAATAGAAATAAAAGAACCATTAAAAATTGGGCTAGCTTTAAAGGGAACCGATGATATTAAAGAAGTTAGTCATATTATTGAGAGTTTATCTAGGGTTGGCGATGTGATTGTAAGACCTCATCCGAATTTAAAATTTAAGAAAATTGAAGGAAACTTTAAAAGTAAATTTGGTAATAAAATCCTATTTAGTGATCCAAAAGATCAATCAGCTTCAGACTTTATAAGCTGCATAAATATTTTTGTAAGTGGTAACAGCACCTTATTGCTGGAGGTTGCTGCTGCAAACAGAAATCCAATTTATCTTGAAGAATTATCTGGTGGTATTCCTGATTATTATGGATTTGTAAAGAGAGGAGTCTGTGACTGTTATCAAAATATAGATGAGTTTATTGATTTTTATAAAAATGAAAAAAATGATTACAAATTCGTTCCAAATAAAGATGGCATTAATTATTATTGGAGTTCATATGGAAAGACATATTTTAATGAAGAGGCTGCAATTGTCTCAAATCTTCTAGAGAAAATTATTAATAATTCATCAGATTTAAAGTCAGAGCATCATATAAAAGAGGTAACTCTGTAAATGTTTTATTTTGCTTATATATCAAGCTTTATTATCGCAATCTGTTTTATAGGATTTAGGTTAAGAAAACCTGACTTGTTAACGATGACTATTCTCGGAACAGCATATTATAGTTCTTCTCTATTATTTGGAGAAGTTTATGATCCAGACATTGGAAAATATGTTGATATAAATGATTTCATTTATGCTTTCTATGCCCTTCTTTTGATCCTTTTTACATTTGCTACTTTCATAAATGATTCAGTTCTTAAAAGACAAACATACATAAATGAAATGGAAATTCCTCAAATGTATTTTTATTTTCTAATTGTAATCTTAACTTTTATTTTTTTGGGTCTTAATTTAGTTGATTCTAGAACCTTTTTTCCAGATGAAGTCGGCGGCTTCAGTGCATCCTCTTATTCATCTATTTACAACATCTATTGGGTTTCAACTCTCCTTCTCGTAACTGGTGCATTTAAAGGTAATAGTAATTTCCTAAAGTTGGCTAGTATATTTTTTTTATTAACAACACTTTTAGCTGGAAGCAGAGCATACTTTCTGGCTGGTTGTTTTATTGCTTTATTGATGATTTATGAAAATAAATCACCGATCAGATTATTTTTAAGCTTCAAAAGACTTTTTGTAATGATTTTTGGATTTATATTTCTAATAGTTTATAAAAATATCTACCAATATCTTCTAATGCTAGATTTAAATTTACTTTTTGAAGCGAGCACAGATTTTGACTTAATACTATTTAGACTGACAAAAGGCAGTGAGTCAGTTGTGATATTAAATTTCCAACATGCTATAACGCTTTTTGAACAAGAAGCCGGATCATTCATTGATTTAGTATTGATGAAATGCATTCCATTCATATCAGAACTTTATATACTAGGATTTGATTATGATATGAGAACCTTCTCCGATATTTTAAATGAAAACTTTTATCAAACAGTTAGTTATGGAATGGCATCTTCTTTTTGGGGTTTGTTTTATTATGTTTCAGGACCTTTGGGGTCTATTTTTATAAGTTTTTTATATGTTTTAGCTATTTTATATTTAAATAGAAGGATCAAGAGAAAGGATATGTTTGGTTTTCATTTAGTTCCAGCAGCTATATTTATAGGTTTTTATTTAACTCGACTTGAAATTGGTCCTGTATTATTTCCATTTTATATGAGTATTTTAATTCTTTTTACATATAAGATCCTATATACAGTATTACCAAAAAAACTGCCTCATGATTAATACTTTTCATCTTGTTCATAATGCAGATAACTCTTATGGAGGGCCTGCTAAATCGATACCATATCTTATGGGAGGCCTTGAGAAACTGGGAACATCACAGGAACTTATTTCTCTCAAATTAAAGGATTATGAACAAAATGAAGTTGTTGAGAAATTAAATCTTAAATCAACCTCTTTCAAAGTTTGGTTTTCGAAAGCTACTGCATACTCCCCATATTTAGAAAACTATTTGATTAATAGAATTAAAGAAACAAATAATCAAATAATTCATTATCATAATATTTGGAACTATATTCCTTTAGTGGCAAATAAGGTTTCAAAAAAATTTGATATTCCAATTGTTGTTTCTCCAAGAGGTAACTTATTTCCTTGGAACCTTAATAAAGGATTCTTAAAAAAAAGAATCTACATGGATTTTTTTCAAAGGAAATATTTCCAAGATTCTAACTGTATTCATGTCACATCGAAGGCTGAATTAGATGCAGTCAAAAACCTTGGTTTTAAAGCACCTATTGGTCATATACCAAATGGTGTTGCATTAAGTGAGTTTAATAATATTAAGGATAAAGAATTTCATAGGAAGAATTTAGGTCTCGATAATAGTAAAAAATATATTCTTTATATGGGTAGAATTGAGGAAAAAAAAGGTCTTCACATATTGCTTAAATCATACATTGACTTTTTAAAGGAAAATGAGAACTGGAGGGTATTAATTGCTGGCCCAATTTACAATAAGAAGTATTTTAATTACTGTATGTCGCTTATTAACACTAAGGGGCTAGGAAAATATGTAAAATGGTTAAATATGGTTTCTGGAACTAAAAGAATTGATGCATATGGAGCCTCTGATCTATTTATACTTCCCACTAAATCCGAGAACTTTGGAATTGTAGTTGCTGAAGCATTAGCATCAGGCATTCCAGTTATAACTACTACAGGAACACCATGGGAAGAGATACAAAAAGAGTTTGCCGGTTTCATAATACCTCCAAAAAAAGAATTTTTAACTTCTGCTATTTCAGATTTTTCAAATCTTAATAATGATCAAAAGTGTGAGATGAAAATGAATGCAAAAAAGATCTCAAGACGATATTCATGGGATAAACCAGCCGAAGATATGCACTTGCTTTATGAATGGATTTTAGGAAAGAAAAAGCAACCAAAATTTATTTTTTGAGATACTTAATTCCTAAAATATAATATAGTTTTTTAAATGAAAGAAATATTTTATGCTGGGATTTTAAGTGAAAAAAAATAACACAAATTATCAGGACTTAAGTCTTTTTAGATTACCAGAAGCTTTTAGAGGAAGAAACCCATTCTATGTCCAATTGTGGTGGATTATTCAATCATTATTAATTTCAACTTCTCCTCAATTTATGTACGGTTGGCGCAGAATGATATATAGATTGTTTGGAGCAAAAATAGGAAAGAATGTCTTAATTAGGCCATCTGTGAAAATGACTTATCCCTGGAATGTTGAAATTGGTGAAAATACATGGATAGGTGATTCAGTAATTTTATACAGCCTTGATAAAATTTTCATAGGCAGTAATGTAGTAATTAGTCAGAATTCATATATTTGTACAGGAACACACAATTTCACAAAAATAAATTTTGATATCGAAAGGTATCCAATTTTTATCGAAAATCAAGTGTGGATTGCAAGTGATGTTTTTGTTGGTCCTGGAGTAACAATTGATAGAGGGGCTGTTGTAGGTACGAGGAGCTCAGTTTTCAATAATCTTCCTCCTGAAATGGTTTGCTCAGGAACTCCTGCTAAACCAATAAAACCAAGAATAGCTCAATAAATGAAATTCAAGCTTGGAAAAAATTAAAATTTTTTATCCTATTTTCTTGTAGAATGAATATTTATAATAGCATTCATATGCATTGGAAGGAGCATTTATGAAAAAAGCACTCATTACAGGCATTACCGGACAAGATGGCTCTTATCTTGCAGAATTTTTGTTAAATAAAGGTTATGAGGTGCATGGTATAAAAAGGAGATCTTCATCACTTAACACAGAGAGAATAGATCATATTTATCAAGATCCTCATTTTGAAAATAAGAATTTCTTTCTTCATTATGGAGATCTATCCGATTCTTCAAATATAACTAGAATTTTGAATGATACTCAACCAGATGAGGTTTATAATCTTGGTGCCCAAAGTCATGTTGCTGTGAGCTTTGAGACTCCTGAATATACTTCTGATATTGATGCATTAGGAGTTTTAAGATTACTTGAAGCTATAAGATTTTTAGGAATGGAAAAAAAAGTAAAATTTTATCAAGCCTCATCATCTGAACTTTTTGGGAAAGTGCAAGAAGTACCTCAGAATGAAAAAACACCGTTTTATCCAAGATCCCCTTATGCTGTTGCAAAACTTTATGCCTTTTGGATAGTGAAAAACTACAGAGAAGCTTATGGAATTTTTGCATGTAATGGCATTTTATTTAATCATGAATCTCCAAGAAGGGGAGAAACTTTTGTTACAAGAAAAATTACAAGAGGGCTTACAAATATTTCTTTAGGTCTCCAGGAGTGTCTGTATATGGGAAATCTTGAATCAATGAGAGATTGGGGACATGCTAAGGATTATGTAGAAATGCAATGGCTAATGCTCCAACAAACAAAAGCTGATGATTATGTAATTGCTACAGGTGAGCAGTATTCTGTTAAACAATTCATTGAGTGGTCAGCGCAAGAGCTGGGATTTAAGATAAGATTTAAGAAATCAGGTATTCATGAAATTGGAATTGTTGAAAGTATTAATGCCAATAGAAAACTTAAAATAAATATTGGCGATGAAATTATAAGAATTGACCCAAAATATTTCAGACCATCAGAGGTTAATAATCTTCTTGGCGATTCATCTAAGGCAAAAAAAGAACTTGGTTGGGAACCAAGTATGACTGCCAGAGAGCTATGTCATGAGATGATCAATGAAGATTTGGAGGCAGCAAAAAAAAATCTACTTCTAAAAGAACATGGCTATGGCCCATCAATCTAATTTTTTATTTTTTCTAAGAAAGATTTTATGAATATTTTTGTTGCTGGTCACAATGGAATGGTTGGAAAAGCAATCTGTAATGAATTACTAAAATCTAAAAACGATATCAACCTAATTAAAGCTGACAAACAAAATTTAGATCTTTTGAACCAGCATGCAGTGAAAGAATTCTTTAAAGTGAATCAAATTGATCAAATATACATTGCTGCTGCAAAAGTTGGAGGCATTTATGCAAATGATACTTATCCAGCTGACTTCTTGTATGAAAATATAATGATTCAATCCAATTTAATTCAAGCTGCCCACGATGAAAGCATAAATAAATTACTCTTCTTAGGTTCATCATGCATTTATCCAAAATTTGCTGATCAGCCAATTAAAGAGGAGTCACTTATGACAGGGCCGCTTGAAAGAACTAATGAAGCTTATGCGATTGCAAAAATATGTGGAATTAAAGCTTGTGAAAGTTATAACAGACAATATGGTAGAGATTACCGCTGTCTAATGCCAACAAATTTATATGGTCCACATGACAACTTTAATCCAAAAAATAGTCATGTGATTCCAGGTTTAATTCAAAGGTTTCATGATGCTAAGCAGAAAAACTTATCAAATATAAAAATTTGGGGAACAGGGAACCCAAAAAGAGAATTTCTTCATGTTGATGATTTGGCAGTAGCTGCAGTAAAAATAATGAATCTAGAAACCAAACTTTTCAGAGAAAAGATTGGTTTGTCTTATTTGAACGTAGGTTGTGGATTTGATATATCAATAAAGGAACTGGCAGAAATGATATGCTACGTTACTGGATTTGATGGAAAAATTACTTTTGATCAATCTAAAGCTGATGGAACTCCCCAAAAACTTTTAGATATATCCAAGATTAAATCTATTGGTTGGAAGCCTAAAATTGAATTAGAAGATGGCATCGCATCTACATATAGATGGTACAGAAAAAATATTAGCATTCTAAGAAAACCTTAATGAAGATTCTCTTTTACGGAATTAATAATAGTCCTGAATTAACTGGTGTTGGGAAATACACTGGTGAGATGACAAAATGGTTCGAAAAAAAAGGTATTGAAACAAGGGTAATTTGTTCACCTCCATATTATCCAGATTGGAAAATTAAGAAAGGATTTAAAATTTTTTTTTATACCTCCCGATATGAAAACAATATAAAGACAATTAGATGTCCCCTATATGTTCCTGAGAATCCAACAAAAATAAAAAGAATAATCCATCTTGTTTCTTTCTCTTTATCATCATTTCTTGCATTAATGAATCAGCTTTTTTGGAAACCTAATATCATTATTCATGTGGCTCCTTCATTGTTTTGCTCGCTTAATGCAATTATTTATTCAAAACTTACTGGAGCAAAATCTATATTGCACATTCAAGATTTTGAAATAGATGCAATGTTTGGACTAATTGAAAGCGATCCAAAAATAAAGACCTTTGTAAAAAAATTAATTTTTTATGTGGAGAAAAAAATCTATGAGAGATATGATCTCATATCAACAATTTCAGAGGGAATGGTCCATAAAGCAAATCAAAAAGGAATAGATAAGAAAAAAGTTATCTTGTTTCCAAACTGGACTGAATTAGATCACTTCAAAAACCCCAGTAAAAATTATGAACTTTTATCAAAACTGAATATCGAAAAGGAAAAAAAGGTAGTGCTTTATTCAGGGAATATGGGAGAAAAACAAGGATTAGAAATAATTATTGAGGCAGCTAAGGAATTAGAGAGTAATCAAAAAGTTCATTTTTTGCTTGTAGGGGAGGGATCTTCAAAAAATCGCTTAATTGAGAAAGCAAAAAATAATAATTTAAAAAATATTACCTTCTCTCCTTTATTACCATATTCGCTATTACCTAATCTCTTATGTATGGCTTCAGTTCATTTAATTATTCAAAAAAGAGGAGTTGCAGATTCAATGCTTCCGTCAAAGCTAACAAACATAATGGCAGTTGGTGGTAACTCCATTATTACTGCAGATCTTGGGACAACGCTTGGTAATCTATGCGTTGAATTTCCTGGAATTGCCACTCTATGTAAGCCTGAATCTTGTGACGATTTGGTTAGAGCTATTAATGAGTCCCTAAATATTGTTACTCCAAATTTAATTGCTAGGAACTATGCTCTTAAAAATTTAGATAAAGAAGTTATCTTAACTAATTTTAATAACGAAATATTGCGCTTGGTAAATTAAATGATAGTTCTTAAAAACTTTAATTATTGGATTGATATAATAAAATTTATATACACTATTTGCATGAGGGGATTTTAAATTGATAAAAATAATAAAAATTTCAGATAGTGCACCCTATAAGATATTTTTAGAGCATTTTAATCAAGCAAATAAAGCCAATCAAAATCCTATCAATGCAATATCGATAAGCTCTTTTGATAGAGATAATGATGAAGTAGTATCTAGGTTTGTAAATCTTAAATATATCGAAGAAGAAAAATGGATCTTTTTCTCAAATTATAATTCACCTAAAGCTATGCAATTTGATGAGCATAATCAAATTTCTGCATTAATATATTGGGAATCAATAAATGTTCAAATAAGAATAAAAGCAAAAATTGAAAAATCAAGTTCCCAACTTTCTGACCAGCATTTTGAAAAAAGATTGCCTGAAAAAAATGCACTTGCAATTTCATCAGATCAGTCAAAAAAGATTCAGTCTTATGAAATGATTCTAAATAAATATCACAAAACACTTGAAGAAAGCGAATTGTTGCAGAGGCCAGAATATTGGGGAGGTTTCACATTTACTCCATATTATTTTGAGTTTTGGGAAGGTCAAAAATATAGACTTAATAAGAGAAGTGCATACACTAAAAAAGGTAATGATTGGGAGCATTTCTTGTTAGAACCATGAACTATATTGATAAAAAATTTTTATAGTTTAAAATGCTTCATCGATGCTAAAGCTTTTATCACTAAATAAATAGTTGAATATTTTAATGACTGATATGAATTTATTAAAAAGGTGATCTCATAGTTTCCAAAAACAAAAATCCAATTAATGAAAAAATAAATGCTTCGAAAGTGATGCTTATTAATTCAGATGGTAAAAGAGAAGGGATTGTTGATATTGACTATGCCCTAAGCCAAGCTAAAAAAATATCCCTTGATTTGGTTCAAGTCTCTTCTGCTAACTCAGATCCTGTTGTATGCAAAATGCTTGATTATGGTAAGCATGTATTTGATAAGAAAAAAAATGTTTCAGTTTCAAAGTCTAAAAATAAAAGAAATAGTACAAAAGAAATAAAGTTTAGGCCTTCAACTGATGTTGGTGACTACAATACAAAGCTAAAAAAAATAAAAAGCTTTATTATTAACGGTGATAAGACTAAAATAAGTGTCCGATTTAGAGGGAGGGAAATATTAAATAGTGATCTAGGCTTAGATTTGTTAAAAAAAATAAGCGAAGAGCTTGATGATATTTCTCAAATAGATCAAGAACCTTCTTTAGAAGGAAGACAATTACTAATGGTTCTATCCCCTCTGAAGAAAAAAAATTAAGCATTACTATGGGTTATAAATTAAAATCACATTCTGGCGCTGCAAAACGCTTCAAAAAAACTAGCTCATCTGTAAAAACCAGAAGTGCTAATAGGAATCATATTCTCTCAAAACAATCAACTAAGAGAAAAAGACATAATAGATCTATCAACAGGCTTGATGGAGCGACTTTAAAGGTTGCTCAAAAACTTATTAAATAATTATGGCAAGAGTTACAAAGTCATTGACGGCAAAATCAAGACATAAAAAAATTCTTAAGGCTACAAAAGGTCACTATGGTGCAAGAAGTAGGTTATATAAAACTGCAAAACAGTCTAATATTAAATCTTTACAGTATGCTTTTAGAGATAGAAAAAATAAAAAAAGGTCTTTTAGGTCACTTTGGATTTCAAGAATTAACTCTGCTTCAAGAAACCTGGGATTTTCTTACTCAAAGTTAATAATGGGACTTTCAAAAAAGAATATTCTTCTTAATAGAAAGATTCTTTCTGAAATAGCAGTAAGTGATTCAAAGGTTTTTGAAAAGATTGTTCAAAAAGCCTTAAATTAATTCTTTTAATGTCTTCAAAAAAAGAAATTTCTTATCTTGAAATTAATCGAGATCAAGGATCAGTTCATCCCATTAATAATATGAAAAATTTCTTATTGGACTTTTTGGTCTCAATTGGTTTTGAAGTAATAGATGGACCTGAAGTTGAATCTGAGCTATATAATTTTGATATGCTAAATATTAAAAAAACACACCCAGCCAGACAAATGCATGACACATTTTATGTCGAAAACAAGAAAAATGTTTTGAGAACACATACTTCATCAGTTCAAGTTAGGGGAATGTTAAAAAGGAAACCTCCATTTGCATTTATTTCTGCTGGTAAAGTATACAGAAAGGATGATGATGCGACTCATCTTCCGATGTTTCATCAGGTTGAAGGAATACTTGTTGATGAAAATGTTAAGTTTTCAGAGCTAAAAGATTTAATTTTTCAAATAATTTTCCACCTATTTGGAGAGGATGTTAAATTAAGATTTAGACCATCCTATTTTCCTTTTACTGAACCCTCTGCAGAAGTTGATATATTATCTGAAGATGGCAAGTGGCTTGAAATACTGGGATGTGGAATTGTTAACCCAATAGTTCTAGATAATTGTGGAATAAATTCAAAAAAGTTTAGCGGTCTTGCATTTGGTCTAGGTATCGAAAGGATGGCTATGATAAAGCATGAGGTAAAAGATATAAGAGATTTTTACAAATCAAATTTAAATTTTTTAAAACAATTTAAATGAAGATAGCATTCAAACATCTCTTAAGGTTTTTACCTACAAAACCCACCTTATCTGAGGTTTCCAATAAATTATTCCAGCTAGGACATGAACACGAAATAAATGATGAAATATTTGATATTGAATTTACACCAAATAGAGGTGATTGTCTCTCATTGTTGGGCTTAGCAAGAGATTTAAATTCTTTTTTTGAAACTAATTTAGATCTTATTTTTTGTGAGGATAAAATTGAAAATCTTGAGCTAGATTTTTTAAATTTGGCCCCAAAAAAATGTCCACATATTTCTTTTTTAAACATCGTAATTCAAGATGATGTTATCCAATATAAAAGATATCTTAATGAATATTTTTTAGATCTTAATTTACAGAAAAAGAATTTCTTTACTGATGTTTCGAATTTTATTGCATATGAAATGGGACAACCCACGCACAGCTATGACTTTGAAAAAATTGGAGCTAGTTTTTCTCTTAAAGATAAGGATTTCAATAAAATTTTTGATGCTTTAGATGGTTCTCTTGTTAGCTTGAGAGGATCTGAACTCGTTTTCACAAAGGAAAATGAAACAATAAACTTAGCAGGCATTATGGGCGGCAATAGCACTGCGTGTAACAACTCTACAAAAAATGCTTTAATAGAATGTGCTTTCTTTAGGCCTCATGCATTAATTGGAAATGCAACAAAACATAATTTAATATCAGATGCTTCCTATAAATTTGAAAGAGGCGTAGATCCAAGCTCACAATTTCAGGTTCTTCGAAGGTTTATACAAGTTGTCAAAGATCATACGCAAATTAAACATTGTAGTATCTATAAAAATTCATATGAGGACATTAAAGAAACATATTTAGATAAAAATGTAGAAATTATTAATGATATTCTCGGTTATAAGATTTCAGAACAAAATTATGAATCTATTCTTGAGAGACTAGGCTTTGAAGTTGATAAAAATATTAGGGTTCCGTCTTTTAGAAGTGATATAAGGAACCAAAATGATCTTGCTGAAGAGATTGCGAGGGTGATCGGATATGACAACATTCCTGTTAAGAAGATTTACCTGAAGAAAATTACACAAAATCCCAAGCACATAAATGAGCAAGTATTAAGAAATTTACTTGTTGCTAATGGATTTTCTGAAGTAATAAACTTCCCATTCACAAATGAGATGAACAAGGACTCTATACAAATTGATAATCCAATAGATTTAACAAAACCTTTTATGAGAACAAATTTATTTAATTCTCTTGTAGATAATCTTTCATATAATGAAAAGAGACAGCAGGACAGCATTAAGCTCTTTGAAATATCTGATATATATACATCCTCTGAAAGCACAAAAAAAGTTAAGAGATTAGGCATTATAATTTCTGGGCGCAAGGGAAAAAATTATCAAGATTTTTCTCAAAAACTAGATGATAAATATTTATCAGACATTTTTAGTGATATCAATATCAAAGTCTCTGACAAAATAAAATTGATTAAAAGGGATAAGATAGATTCAAAATCAAAAACAAAAATTTTTTATTTAGAGATGGAAATAGACGATCTCTATCTCAATTCTAAAAATTTATCTTTGAAAAATTTTAATTCTAGTTTTGTAAAGTATAAGCCTGTATCAGATTTCCCTTTAAGTACAAGAGATTTATCTTTCTCTATAAGAGATTCTTCTAAAATTGAAAAAGTTATAAATACACTAAAGTGCTTTCACTCAGATATTATTAAAGAATCTTACCTGTTTGATTTCTTTGAAAACAGTAAAACAAATGAAGTTAAGGTTGGTTATAGATTCATTTTTCAATCGCAGAAAGGAACTTTAACAGACAAACAAATTGATAAAATAATAAATAAAGTTATTGGCAAGGTAATTAGTATTAAGTCAGTTGAATTGCCTGGTTCGTGATTAGCTAAAGCAAAACATACTTTTTGGTTTATAATTATTAAAAAATTATCAAAATGAGGATTCTTCTTTCAAAATTATTTATTTTTGTATTCGCTTTATCTGCTAATTCATATTCGCAATCAATTGATGAAGAATTTTTAAATAGCCTTCCTCCTGAAATGCAACAACAGCTCCTTGAATCGATTGATAATAGGCAAGCCTTAGAGCAGCCTCAATACAGAAGGCCATCCACTTTCATTCAAAAGCCTAATGACTTAGATGATACAGCATTTAAAAAGTTTGGTTCTGAAGTTTTTTCAATGATGCAGACAACACTCATGCCAATCAATGAACCAAATTTTGATAGTTCATATATTCTTGATTATGGTGACGTGATTGAACTTCAATTAATTGGACAAGCTTCCTCTATAACTGAGCTACCAATAAAAAGAGATGGCTCTATAAATATTGACAATATTGGTAAGCTCTATTTGGCAGGCTTACCTCTTGAGAATGCTATAAATTTAATAAAAGCTAAAATTGATCAGACTTTTATCGGTGTAGAGGCATTTATTACTTTGAAAAATGTCAGAGACATCCAAGTCATTCTTGCAGGAAATGTGTTTAATCCAGGAGTATATACACTTAATGGAAATTCAAATATTTTTCATGCTTTAACAGTTGCTGGTGGTCCCTCAGATGGAGGATCTTTTAGAAAGATAGATCTTGTTAGAGAAAATAATATAATTGAATCAATTGATCTTTATGATACTTTTATTTTTGGTAAATCAAGTTTTGATAAGAGACTGAGGTCCGGCGATATAGTTTTTGTTCATCCACAAGCCCCTCTGGTTAATGTATCAGGTGCTTTTAAAAGAGAAGGCACTTATGAGCTATTACCCTCAGAAAATCTTTCTAAAATTATTGTTTTTGCTAACGGTATTGATGCATATGCAGATCAAGAAAATATATCCCTCCAAAGAATAATCAAAGGCAGAGTTCAGCCAATTAAAATAAAAGATCTTTCTGATCTTGAAGATTATATGCCGCAAGACGAAGATACAATCTTTCTGAGAAGATATCCATTTAGAAATGTAAATATTGATGGTGCAGTCTTAAATCCAGGGTCATATCTTGTTAATGAGGGTGACACGATTCATGACGTAATTGATAAAGCTGGTGGTTTTTCGGTAAATGCATATCCATTCGGTGGCATATATGAAAATCAATACACCAAACAACTTAACCAAAAAGCAAACTCGATATTATATGAGGAATTTTTAGAAACCATTGTTGATACGGCAAGCACTATTCAAGGCTCAACTGATCAACTATCTGCACTGATAGATTTATTAGGACAACTCAAAGATTCTGAACCCACTGGAAGAATTATCATTGATTTTGAGAATAGACAAAATTCTAATTCTTTAAAAGTAAAAGACGGCGACAACATAACAATACCTGAGTATATTGGACAAGTTTTCTTATTTGGAGAGCTTTCATCTCAAGGAGCGGCTGAATTTGTCGAAGGCGAGTCTATTGAGTATTATTTGAATAAGGTTGGTGGATTAAATAGTAATGCTGATCCTGGTTCAATCTTTATTTATCAACCAAATGGCGAGTCAGTTGATTACAATAGAAAAAGAAATATTTTTCAATCTCAAAATAGAGAAATACCAATTTACTCAGGAACAATTATTTATGTGCCTCGCAAAGTAAATAATGAGCTTACGAGCAGAATCAGAACACAGGCATATGCATCAATATTAAGCAGTTTAGCAGTGTCGCTTGCATCTGTTTCAGTTTTAAATAATTAAAATTTAATCTTTAATGTTTGTATGGAATTTAAATCTTGGTTTTTGATGCCTAAAAGAGTAATTTCCAATCTATTGTTAATTTTTTTTTGTTCGTCAATAGGTTTTGTAAACTCTGATAGCTTTAATTACAACTCCTATAACAATCATGGTGTAGTTGGACTTGTAAACATGCCTACAGCAAGATTATTTGATGAATCGGTATATGGCGCAACATTATATGGCGGCTCTCCAGACACGAGACTAACCTTTACTACTTCGCCTTTCAATTGGCTTGAAGCATCTCTTTACTACACACGTATTCAAGATAGGCCATACTGCTCGCAAAGCTTTGATCCAGTATGTAATCAATCATATAAAGATAAAGGGTTTAATTTTAAAATTAGATTAAAGGAGGAAGGAGTTTTACCTGCGATTGCTATTGGTATAAATGATTTGGGAGGAACAGGCTTATATAGTTCGGAGTATCTGGTTGCAAGTTATGGCATTAACAACTTAGACTTGCATTTTGGTTTAGGTTGGGGTTCTTTGGATGGCTCTAATCATTCATTTAAAAACCCTCTTTCTTATTTAAGTAATAGGTTTGAAAACAGGCCTTCAACAAGTCCTGAAGATACTGGAAAAATTTCTTCACAGTCTTTCTTTTCTGGAAATGGAGTTTCGCCATTTTTTGGTCTTTCATACATTTTGAATGAGAAAACAATCTTAAAATTTGAGCATGATACAACTTATGTATCTGGACAAGACATGAATTTCTTTGGTTCACCTGAGATAGGCTATGAAATTCCTAAGTTTGAGTATTCAATTGGAGTTGATTATCAAATTAATAATAATCTTTCGTTGGGTCTTTCTCATGAGAGAGGAAATTATCTTTCTCTAAAGTTTTCTTATAAAAGAGATGCTGTGAGCACATTCAAGAAATCTCGCTACAGAAGTGCAAAGGTTTTGGAAGAGGACAATAAATACACAAAACTTATCAAAAATCTTGAAAACAATGGAATTGGAGTTAATAAAATTTCTGAGGCAGCAGATACGATAGGCCTTGAATTAACCCAATTCATTCATCCAAATATGCAAATAATAAAAGGGATTGTAAGGGAAGCAGCTATCGACTCGGGCATAGAAAAAAATATAAAAACTGATTTAAGAATAGTTAATTTACAAGCTTACAAAGACATTGAAAGAGAATTTGATGAAAATGCAAAGGTAATTTACAAAAGGAAGAAAACCAAAGCTTTTAATACAAACACCAAACTTTCTTTTAGACCATTTTTAGCATCAAGAGAAGAGTTTTTTAAAGGGGCGTTGCTGCTTGAAAATAACTCTGAATATATATTTACTGATAATTTTTTCTTTTCTTCAAACATAAAACAGAGTATTGCTGATAACTTTGATGATCTAGAATATCCACCCCTAGACACATATCCAGCACAAGTCAGATCAGATGTTAAGGACTATCTGAAGAACTTTGATAGGGGGATTATTGGGAGAGCACAATTTGATGGCTATAAGTCTCTATCAAGCAAAGATCACTTAATGTTTTCGGTAGGTATTTTTGAAGAAATGTTTTCAGGATATGGATTTGAGTACCTAAGGTTTAAACAGGATACAAATCATGCTTATGGAGTTGAAGCATTTCATGTTTATAAAAGAGATTATGACATGCGATTTGGTCTTTTAGACTATGATCAAACAACTGCTCATTTTAACTACTATTATAGAAATTATGGATTAATACCATTCGACTTGAAGGCTAGTACTGGTAAGTATCTTGCTGGTGATTTAGGAGCAACAATTGAGCTTTCAAGAACCTTTCCAAATGGAGTCAATTTTGGAATTTTTGCAACTTTTACAGATGTATCCTCTGAAGATTTTGGAGAAGGAAGTTTTGATAAAGGAATTTTCTTTAACGTACCAATTTTTTCTAATATGATAAGTTATACATGGAGGCCATTGACAAAAGATCCTGGTGCAAAACTTATAAGAAAGAATAATCTTCATGATCTTCTAGTGAAGTTTTCGCCAATCTATTGACTTATGTTTTAAAAAAAAACTTATTTTGTATTGTGGAAAGTTAAAATAAAATGCATAATTACGCCTTAGAGGAACAAAAATGATCAAAAGCGCTAGAACTTTATTTCTGACTTCATTACTAATGGTTGCATATACTTTTTATGTACCAGCTATTCAGTCGCAATCTTTCACTCAAGAAAGTATCCAAGAGATTACTGAAAGAGTTGAAAGCTATTCTCAGGATGAACTTCTTGAAAGAAGAGAGTTTTTAATTAATGCACTCAATGAAGATGGAGATACTTCAGATAAATCTCCCTCCAGAGCGAATGTTTTAATGGAGCTTTCCATTATAGAACAGCTTCTTATTCTCTTGGGACTTATCTTAGTTGATGATGTTACTGAAGAGACATCAACTCCGCCAGACACAGTTTCACCGGTTGTAACTATTCTTGGTGATAATCCAGCTACAGTTGAATTAGGCGGAACATATGTTGATGCAGGAGCTACCTCAGACGGAGGAGAAGTTGTAGTCTCATCCGGAACGGTAGATACCTCAACAGTTGGATCATATACAATCACATATACAGCATCAGACGCAGCAGGCAATGTTGGAACAGCGACTAGAACTGTAAACGTTGTTGATACCACTGCTCCCGTAATAACTATAA
>CESW01016983.1_pt1 | contig 34426 bp, 32 predicted proteins | sample 531171 | NCBI WGS metagenome assembly CESW01 (sample SAMEA2621859, study PRJEB7988) | marine metagenome | biome: marine biome (ENVO:00000447); feature: surface water layer (ENVO:00002042); material: "saline water (ENVO:00002010), including plankton (ENVO:xxxxxxxx)" | depth 5 m
TCTTTCATGTCCATTGAATAGTGGTTTTCAGCATTTTCGAAATCTTGGAACCAATATTCTTTTGGCTTTATATCTGCTGCTACAATTATATTTCCATCTTTGAGAAGTCTATTAGTTAAATGACCACCAATGAATCCACCAGCTCCAACAATCAAAATTTTTTTACCTTTAATCATCAAGTTTAATTTATAAACTTATAATTTTATTTTGCTCAATCACTAGCAAAATTTTTCTTTTTTTATCTAAAAAAATCCAAAAATTTTCAAATACATCCATTAAATTATTTCAATACTTTGATATTTCTTTTAAATGACTAATTAATCCTTTTTTATCTAAATTTTTATATTTTGCTAATAAATATTTATAATACGAACTAAATTCCTCTTTAATTGGGTAACTTTGTTTTACTTCGAAAATTTCATTATTTAATTTTTTTAGTATCTCTTTTTTTCCCTTGAGTGTTTCTTTTAATTTTTCCCCTGGGTGAAGACCTATAATCTCATATTTAAATTTATAATTTGGATTTAGCTTTATCTTAATTTTTGCAAGATTTTTTGCTAAAGTAAGAATGTTAATTGGATTACCCATATTTAAAATAAATATACTCCTTTTAGACTTTACACTTATTGTCTGTAAAACTAAATGGCAGGCTTCTGAAATTGTCATAAAATATCTTGAAGCCTTTTTATCGGTAATATGTACAGTCTCTTCATTATTAATTTTGTCCATAAAATTACTTATTGCGGATCCTGAACTACCAAATACATTTCCGAATCTAACAATTTTTATATTCTTTTTATTAGTTTTATCATTGAAACTTTCACAAATTTTTTCAGCAACTTTTTTTGTATATCCAAGAATAGATACTGGGTCTGCTGCTTTGTCTGTAGACACAAATATCAATTCGCAAGAATATCTTGAAGATAATTTACAAATATTTTCAGTTGCAAAAATATTATTTTTTACGGCTGAAAAAACATTGTCCTCAAGGATATTTACATGTTTGTAGGCAGATGCATGAAAAATAATTTCTACTTTATTTGACTTGATAATTTTCTCTAAAAATAATTTATCGTTAACATCAACTAATTTAAAATCGACTCTTTTGTTGCTTAATTTTGATTGTTGCTTGTAGATACCTAGCTCAGAATTATCAACGGCTATTACTTTTTTTACTTTGTGGTGAATTAATTGTCTGCAGATCTCAGAACCTATTGTTCCTGCAGCCCCAGTAACTAAAATTACCTTATTATTAAGTTTTTTAATTTTTTTAATTTTTATTTGTTTTCTATTAATAATTTTATTTACCTCGTTTACCTTAAGATCTTCAATGTTAATTTTATCTGTGAGAAGAAACTTTTTCTCAGGCAAATATCTCACGTCAAAAAAATTGTTTTTTAGTTTTTGAATTATCTTAATAAATGAGTTTTTTTCTAATGAAGGTATTGCTAAATAAACTCTTTTGATAAAATATTTTTTTCTAATATTTAGAAGATTTTGAAAATTGATTATCGGAACACCATTATAATAACTATTTTTTGATTTAACAAAATCATCAACAAAAAAAAGTATTTTTTCATTATTTTTTTGCAACTCTTCAAAAATCTGTTTTCCGGCATTTCCTGCACCATAAATTACAACTCCAGTTGGTCCATTAGATTTAATTTTATTTTCATAATTTAAAATTGGTTTTAAATCTATATTTTTTAATCTTAAATTCTTTTTCAAGTAATAATTAAGATTTTGAAATTTAAAGTTTTTTAATAATTTTTTTAAGTTTTTATTTTTAGCTATTGAATTATGAACTTCATCTAAATTAACTAAATTTTTTATTTTTGATTTTGGAAATTTAATACAATTTACAATATCTTTTATTAAATATCCCCTTCCCGTTCCTAAATCAAAAATTCCACTTTTAATTTTCTTAGTTATAATAATTTTATATATTTTTCCAATATCGTTAACATGTATAAAATCTCTGATTGAATTTCCATTATTTACTAATTGTAATGTCTTATTTTCTTTTTTAAATCTAATCACTTTTTCTATAAATGAAAATTTATCATTATTATCACCATATGTATTGAATATCCTCATAATGTAGAAATTTATTTTTCTTTGTTTACAAAAATTTTCTAAAATTCTTTCTGCCGAATGTTTAAATGATGCATAAATTTTTCTATTAAATTTATCTTCATTTAAATTTTTTAAGTTTTCTTCAAGACTGTATACGGATGAGCTACTTGTATAAATGATTTTATTAACGTTTCTTAAATTAATATTATTTAAAATTTTAACTAAATTTAAAACACAATCTTTTATAAAATTTTCATATTGGTTTGGATTTAATTCATTTAATTTAAAAGATGGATAAAAATTATTAATGATATAATTCTTTTTAATTTTTTCATTATAATTATCTTTAAATAAATGTATTTTGCTTGAAGGTATAACTTCACAATTTCTAAGTTTTTTTAGAATTGAGGAAGTTAAATTACTTCTTTTGCCGAATATGATATTTTTTATCATCAATTTGTAAAATCAAGATTAAAATTAAATATATTGTTGTTGTAATAAAAAAAATATTAAAAAAATTTATCTTGAAAACTGTAAATAATAATATTGGTAAAACTGATAAAAAAAACAAAATAATATTTGTTCGAAAAAGATTAAATTTTTTCATTAATAAATGATGTATATGATTTCTATCGCCGTAAAAAGCACTTTTTCCTTTTAAAATTCTTTGAATAGATAATCTTAACAGATCATAGCCAGGAATTATTAATAAAAGAAAAATCTCATCTGCATAAATAATTGAACCTATTACATTGTATTCATAAATCAAAGATACTATTAAAATTATGGATGATAAATAAATTCCACTATCACCCATGAACAATTTATTTTGTAGATTTAGTACTAAATTAAAAACAAGTATAAAAATTATTGATATATAAATAAGATAGATAGGCGATTTAAAAGCTAAATAAATGAAACAAATGATTAAAAAAATTATAGACTGTCCATTAATACCGTCATAAAAATTCAATGAATTGATTAAAATAATTACACAAAAAATTGTAAAAAAATATTCAAAATCATCTAAATATAATGTTTTTGAATAAAAAGAAAAATTTAAATCTGATATCAATAAATCATTGTTTAAAGTTATTGCTATTATAGAAAAAACTACACTAAGAATAATTTTTTTTTCAGGCCTAATTCCATGCTTATCATCCATGACTCCAAGTAAGAAAAAAGATAAAAGAAAAAAAATTATAGACAATAAAGTTCTTTCTGAAAAATTTATAATCAGATTTTGATCATAAAAACAAAATACAAATATCAATACTAAAAAACAATTTATAAGTAAAATAAACCCTCCTAATAAAGGTACTGAAAATTTATGTTTTTTTAAAATTCTATCTGGTTTATCAAAAATATTTATAAAATTCGCAATCTTATAAAATTTTAAATAAACGATGAAATTTATAAAAATTAAAAATAAAAAAAAAGAAACTAATTCTGTAGACATTTTTTATATGAGTAAATAAATATACCAATATTATAATAAAGAGTAATTGATATCCAATTATTAAAAAAATTACCTCCAGGCACTAATGGAAAAAGATTAATTATCAACCCAAGGGTTATAGCTTGTAATGCAAGGTGTTCCTTTGATCTATTTTTAATCTTAAAAACTCTAAATAAAACACTTATTACAAAAATGATAGCAATTAAATAAAAAATCAAACCTATGAACCCTAACTCAGTCAAAATTTGAATAGCTACATTGTGGGGGTGTGTTGAACAAATTCCAATTTCAGGTTTATAATCTACCTTCCTGCAATAAAACCTGAATCCTTTTGGTCCAACTCCAAATATTTTACTCTGATTAAATAAATTTAAAGCTAATTTAATATGCCCCTCATGTTCTTTTGAATATATTCTTAATTTTCTTAATTTATGTTCACTAGAAATAACTTCTTTATTATTCAAATTATCATTACTAGAAATCACTATTTGATTAAATGTTTTTTTAAACATTCTATTTGCTGGATCATAATCACCAATTTGTAGATAAGATGAAGAAAAAATAAATAATACTAATAGAATAATCGAACTTATTAATATTTTTCTCAGTTCAGGGAAAATAAAAAAAATAAAAAATATTGAAAATAACAATAAAAAAAAAGATGTTCTCTCTGATGAAATATAAATACATATAATATAGATAGCAAAAAATATTGTAATCAGTAAAAAATTTTTTTTAAAATCTATATCTAAGATGAAAATTAGCCATAATATAATTGGTACTATTCTTACTAGAAAACTTCCTAAAATTAATTCATCTTTAAAAAAACTTGATACTCTTCCGTGTATAACTTTGTAACCAAAAAAATTTGAACCATTCAAAAATTGAAATACGGCGTCTATTAATAAAAATGATAATATAAATATAAAAGTGTAAAAAAAAATATGACTCTTTTTTTTTTCATACAAACTACATAAATAAGCAATCGATAATGCAAAAAAAACAAATCTTAAATGTACCAAGGATGAAAGTTTCAGATTTTCAGAATATTCTCCGTTAATTTGAAAAAAGGAATTCAAGGACACATAAAATGAAAATAATATTAAGAAAATTGTCTGATAATTGGATAAAATTAATTTTTCTTTATAATTAATTAAAAATAGTAAAATACAGAATAAAACCAAAATTTCTGTGAGAACAATTCCTAAAATAAATGATAATGGAATTAATAATATTAATATACTTAAATTTTCTTTCTTTGCAATCACAAGCAAATACCTTTTAATCTGTCCTGAAATTTTTTTTTTGTATGAAGTTTATTTTGAGTCATTTTTTTTTGGATGATATAATAATTATTAATAATAAATTGAACTTTATTTACTAAAGAATTTGCATCTCTTTTGCATGAAAAAACTCCAATTAGCCCTTTCTTTACATGTTTAATGTCATCAAAGACTATCACTGGGCGTAATCTTGCTAATGACTCCAATATAACTTTTGGATATCCCTCGGTATATGAAGGCAAAATAAAAATATTAGATTGATCATAATAAGATCTTATAACATTGGCTGAATTTGTTTTTTTTTTAAAATGAATTTTTTTGTCAACCTTAAGATCTTTATGATAGCCTATGAATAAAAAATTATAATCAATTTTAATTTGTTTCAATAATTCTAATAACGAAAATATACCTTTTTCAACTTTATATCTTCCAATAAAGAGGAGCTTGGGAATTTTTAAGTGTGGTTTTTTTCTTTTATTTATCCAATTAAAGTCAATTTCTGTAGGATATACTCTAATAAAATTTTTAACATTTGTAAAATTTGATGAACAACTAATTATAGATAGGGAATTTGTTAGAATTTTAAATAAAAGGTAATAAATAAAATAACCAAATTTATAATACTTAGCTTCATATTCTTTAAATCCGTCACTTCTTAAGTATAAATGACCTTTGATTTTAACCCTTAAAATATATTTTAAATAAAAAAAAATAAAAAAATTAAAAGGCGTAATCGATATCATTAGGATTTTGCAATTATCTTTAAAATTTTTCGATAATTTTTTCAATTCACTGAAACTTAAAAAAAAAATTTTATTTTTCCTACTTATTGCATCAATTGAAAAATCTAATTTTTTATTATATTTTCTTGCAATCAAGTAGGTATCTGCATTTCCAGTGAATGACTCTAAAATTGTATTCAAATCATTATTTGAAGTATAGTAACGATTTCTAATAAATATTTTATCATTTGATATTATTAATAATTTTGTTTTCATTTTTTTTTAAAAATATTAATAAAAAGCTTTGGAAGAATGCTAATGAATCTTAATCTGCAAAGTTCATAAATAAATAAATGTTTATTTTTTGAATAGTCCAAATTGTTAAAATTTATATTTTTATACCAATCTAAATATTCTTTAAAAAATATTTTTCTATTATTATCTAAAAAATTTTTTTCATGAAATCTTATATTCGCTAAAGGTTTTTGCGTGGCATGACCTAAATATTTATTTGCTATTCGCATTACATATTCAAAATCACCGATAGTATTATAATTATTATTGAATTTTTTTTCTCTTAAAAATATTGACCTTTTGATTATGAAGCAGCTTATCTTGACTAAATAATTTTTTGATAAAAAATCAAATATTTTACCACTTTCTAAATTAATTGAAGTAAACTTTTCAAATTTTTTTGATTTTTGAAAAAAATGTAAACAATTTGAATAAAAAAAATCAAATTTCTCTTGTTCGAAATAAAATTTTCGTGAATTAAGAAAATCCTTTTCCCACCAATCGTCACAATCTATAAATGCTAAATAATCGCCAACTGCATGTTCACAAGCTAAATTCCTGGCTTTATAAAGTGTTGTGTGTTCTTTTGCATAAAAATATCTTAGTCTTTTATCATTATAATTTTGAAAAATAATTTTACTGTTGTCAGTGGATTGATTATCCCAAAATATAATCTCCCAATTGTGATATTCTTGATCTAAAATACTTTCTAATGTTTGTTGTAAATATTTTTCACTATTATAACAATTAATAATTATGCTAATCTTTTTCACTAAAAATTTTTATATAAAAATGTTTTTTTATTTATTCTATTGTAATTTCTTAAAAATTAAATTAATTTTAAAATCTTATTTTCAATTAAAAATTTTTTATCACATATTTCTAGATTCGTGTTGTTATGTGAAATTATGATAATTGTTTTACTAGATCTTAAACATTTTATATTTTTAATAATCTCTTTTTCATTTTCTTCATCCAGAGCATTTGTTGCTTCATCAAAAATCATAATCTCCTATAATACTATAATTTTCATTAAATTTTCCATATTTTTCGAATAACTCTTTTTTAAAAATTGTACCACTGATAATAATAAAATAATCTTTAACCAAATCAAAAAATATTTTTCCATGAGGTAATGAAAAATTTCGGTATAGTTTTTTTTTCTTTTTTTTTCGTAAAATATGTTTGTATTTGAATAAAAGAAATCAATATTGGCATCTCTAAAATGCTTTTCTCTTGAAGATAAATAATTTTCTTCCCACCAATCATCACTATCAAGAAAGGCAATTAATTGACCAGAAGATTTCTCTATAGCTCTATTTCTTGCTTTATACAGATTTTCTTTTATTGGATGTCTAAAATATCTAATTTTTGCCTCTTTGAATTTTTCAATTATCTTTTTTGAATTATCTGTTGAAGCATTGTCCCATGCTATAATTTCAAAGTTTTTATATTCCTGACTTATTATACTTTTAATACATCTCTCTAAATATTTTTCCCCATTATGATAATTTACGATAACACTAATTAAACTTTGCATTTTTATAATATTTGATAGTTCTTTTTAAACCAGTGTTAAGACTTACTTTTGGCCTCCATTTTAAAATTTTGTGAGCTTTACTAATATTTGGATATAAAGATTTTATCTCATCTTTTCTCATTAAAATTTTCCCAAAAATTGGTCTGCCCGCTCCAACTAGATTACATATTTTCTGAATTAACTCTTTAATTCTAATAGGCTTATTTAAACCAATGTTTAAAATTTCACCATTAGTTTTTTTATTTCTTAAAATTTTAATAATTGCATTTATTACGTCATCTATGAAAATAAAATCACGTAATTGCAGACCAGAAGAACAATCAAATTTCTTATTTTCGAGAGCATTTTTTATAGTTATTGGGATTACACGATTAATATCCTGTTTAGGCCCATACACTAAATAAAGTCTAATGATAGTAACTGGGAAACTATATTTTTCATATAAACCAATTAAAAACTTGGTGCTTAATAATTTTGCTTTACCATAAACTGAGTTTGTTAATTGACTATTTTTTTTGTTTTCAACCTGAGGTGATTTTAATTTCCCATACTCAATACTTGATCCAACCTGAACAAATTTTTGAATTTTTTTATGAATAAATAACGATGCCAAATTTTTGCAACCATTAAAATGAGTTTTGATTATTGAACTATTTTTTGAGTGATCAACGTAACCAGATAAGTTAACGATATAATCGTAGTAATCATCGAGTTTTTTTTTTAAATTATTTTTTTTCCTTATATCGCAGTAAATATATTTAACTTTATCAATTTTTCTGAAATTTTTCGGCTTAGATTTTGATAGAGAATGAACAGTCCAGTTTTTTTTCGTTAAAAAAAGTGCTAGGTGGAATCCTATAAATCCCGTGCCACCTGTAATCAAAATTTTTTTTTTATTTTTCAAGATGTTTTTTTTGTTTAATACTTTTTTCCAATATCTCTTTATCTCTTAAAGTATCCATGCACTGCCAAAATCCTTTGTGTTTAAATGCATACAGTTCACCTTTTCTTGATAATTGTTCAAGTGGAGATCTTTCTAGATATGTTTGATCATTTTTTAAAAATTTGAAAATACCCTTATTTAAAACCATAAACCCTCCATTTATCCAACCTTCATCCAAACTTGATTTTTCTCTAAAATAATTCACCTTATTTTTTTTTAGCTTAATAAACCCAAATCTCGCAGGAGGTCTAACAGCTGATATTGTTGCGATTTTTTTATGTTTTAAGTGAAAACTTATCAGTTTATTTAAATTAATATTTGAAATGCCATCACCGTAAGTTAAAAAAAAATTTTCAAACCTTTTCATTTTTTTTTCCAGCCTTTTTAAACGCCCACCAGTCATAACTTTATTTCCAGTGGAAACCACATCGATTGTCCAATTTGAAAAATTTTTTCTTTCAAAATAATCTTTTATTAAATGACCTTTGTAACCTGTAGCAATTATAAAATCTTTGAAATCGTATCGGGCAAAATGTTTCATTATATGTACTAAAATTGGGACTTTATCAATTTCAATCATCGGTTTTGGAATATTTCTAGTGTACTCCGAAATCCTAGTGCCCAAACCGCCAGCAAGAATAATTACTTTCATTATTTTTTTTTCGAATTATATTTAATAAATATAATGTATTATTTTTTTAACAAAATTAATCAATGACAAAATATATTTTAATTCGCATGTTAAACATATTTCAAAATATGTTAATAAAAATAAACAATTATTACAAATTTTTTAAACAACATGCATTGCCTCCTAAAAATACTCATATCCATGCTTTTTCATCAAAAACTAGAAATCTACCATCCTGTTACGAAATGTTTAAAGAGGAGGAGCTAAATAAATGTTACAATCATTTTAAAAAACATTTTTACAATTCCGTCTTTTTAGAGACCATAGAACTCCAAAAACATTCAATAAAAGAAGCTTTAACTAATGACAATGGTAAAGAAAATTTTTATTACTTAGAATTTGGTGTTGGCGGAGGAAGTTCTATTAATCGTTTTTCAAACTTCTTAGAAAAAAAGAATAGATCAATTTATGGCTTTGATTCATTTGTTGGATTAAAAGAAGATTGGAAAGGTCATGTTCTTCATCCAAAAGGATCTCTTAACAAGAATAATAAATTACCTAAAGTAAAAAATAATGTACACTTAATCTCAGGATGGATACAGGATACTTTGCCAAATTTTTTAGAAAAAAATAATCCAAAAATAAATTTTATTCATATAGATGTTGATACTTATGAGACAACAAAATTTATATTTAATAAAACTAAAAAGTATTTAACAAAAAATTGTATAATTATTTTAGATGAAATGTATAATTTTTCTGGATGGAGTGTAGGTGAGTACAAAGCACTTTCAGAGGAATTTAACGAGAATGAATACGATTTTATTGCTTTTTCAGTAAACAAAGGTAATGCATCCTTAAAATTAAAACAATAAATAAACTACCAAGTATAGTCGAATTTTGCATCATTTCGATCTAGCCTTACCATCTCTTTTTCATTATGAGGAAGATTTAAACAATTTGCAATAATTGAGTGCTTGTCATAAAGTCCCTTAAAACCATTCCATATATTTGGAGGTATTGTTATAAGAGAGTAATTTTGAGGCGATAAAAAAATTTCTTGGTAAATACCTTTTGTATCACTATTTTTTCTATCATCAAATAATACTAATTTTACTTTTCCGAAAATACACGCATAATTTAAAGTTGCTTCTTTATGTAAATGCCAAGCTTTAATTTTGTTATTAAGAATTGTTGAAAAGTAAATTTCACCAAAATTATTAAATATCTTACTATCTGATCTTAACATATGCATCACTGAACCTCGATCATCAGAAATTATTTTAAGAGGTGTAACAACAATACCTTTAATATTTTTACCCATTTTTACAAACCTTTAAAAGTTTTTTAACGCCCCTAAAAAAGAAAAAAATAATAGAAAACCATGCGTATGGATAAATTAAATTTTTAAAGAAATGATTATAAAAATTAACATATGATTTTCCTCCACCATGTCCCTTTAAATAAATTTTAGTAAAAAAATTAAAGAAATTTCTCAACGCGTAGTTTTTGCAATAAATATATTTCCAAAAACCGAGTCCTTGAGACCTGTAATAATCAATTAATTCAGGAATTCTTACAATTTCGACAAAATCATATAAACTCACCCATTCTCTTTCACCAATCAAATTTACACTCAGAGGTTTTGCACATAAAAAACTTTTTCTGTTATTAAATACAGTTGAAATAATTTTTGCATTTAAACAGGTGTTATCAAAATTTGACCATACTCTAGTATCTTCAATATTTTTTTTATCAATAAATTTAAGCCCCTCAAGCCATATCTTTCTATTAAAAATACTTAGAAATATACCAATCAAAAATTCCCAAGATACTTTTGGATCTATGATATCCCAAAATTCAACTTTTTTATTAATATCAATTTTAGAAACTCTTTTCATTTTTTCTTGATCTAACTTGAAAGTATCAAATGGATGTTTAAAATTTTTTAAATATTTTGAATTGAGCAAATAGGAATTAATAAAAAAATAATCAACTTCTATATTTTCCATAAATAAAATTTTCAAATAACTTAAGGTTTCAGGTAAAATCAAATCATCATTGCCAATTAACCATGCGTATTTTGCAGATGATAATTTTACAGTTTTAATTGCATTTAATGCAAAACCTAGGTTTCTATGGTTTCTATTAAATATAATTTTAAAATATGGACTGTATTTACTAATTATTTCTCTTGGGTTTTGATCAGAGAAATTATCTGAAATACATACCTCAAAATCAAAATTTTTGACATTTTTTGATGATATTAAAATTGAATTTAAACAATTATCCAAATTTTCTAATCTATTATAGCTAGGAATACAAATTGACAGGATCATTTTAATAAAGAAATGTATTAATCATAACTTTAATAATTATATGATAGAGATTTAAAATTATTTTTCAAATACTTCTTGTAGTTTAACTTATTTACAATATGGAACCTTGGCAGATGAAAAATTAAATTTCCACCCTTTTTTAAAAAATTTAATTCTTGCTTTATTATTTCTGACCTAAAAGACCATATTAAAACTAGTAAATATTTAGGATTAATTTTTCTCATTTGATTTTTTGAAATAATCTGAATGTTTGAACCTGGTGAAAATTTTCCAAATTTTTTCTTATTTTCATCGCATATATAACTTATATTTTTTGAATTCATTTTAGCAAAATTTAAAACGATGTTTCCTTTTGTTGAAGCTCCATAACCAATTATAGATTTATTTTTTTTTACGAAAGCTATTAAATTTTTCTTTACATCGTTTATTCTAGTTGAAAAATTTTTAAATGATTTATGGTTAATTTTTTTTTCGTCGAATTTTAACTTATTTATAAGTTTTAAGTTTGATTTTCTTTTACATGAATCTTTAGCAATTAAAACTTCAATGCTTCCTCCATTAATTTCATTTAACTTAACATTAATAATCTTTAATTGATTATTTTTCAAAATCTTTTCAAAAACTGTTAATGAGTAATACATTAGATGTTCGTGGCAAATTTGGTCAAATGTTAAATTTTTAAGCATTAGTGGCAAATATGAAAATTCACAAAGCCAAATACCATCTTTATCTAACAAAGAATTTATATCTTTACAAAAAGCATTTGGATTTTCTACATCATAAAAAATAGCGATACTGGAAATAAAATTAAATTTAATATCTTTTTTTCCTATATTTTTTATAATATTTTTTTTAGAAAAAAAATTTGGTATTAAATTCATATGTTTGTAATTTTTTTTAAATTTTGCTGCTGAGGGATCTATTCCAAATAAATCATAATTATTTCCCAATAACTTCAAAAAAGATGCATCATTACTCCCAATGTCTAATATTTTATGACCTTTGCGAATAATCTTTGACTTCTTTAATCTTTGAGATTTTTCCTTTAAATGGTCTACCATTAACTTACTTATTGACGTTTTATACCCGTAATGTGCTCCGTACATTTTGCTAACCTTAACTTTATTATTTAATTGAACAAGATCACAATTTGAACATTTAAAAAGATCTAAAGAAAACTTTTTTATATTTTTTTTTTTCGTTTTGTAAAAGAAACCGCTAAGTGGTTGTTTACCTATCTTAACAATCTTTAATAAGTTTTTCTTATTACAATTTTTACAATTCATACAGGAATAATTTTTTTATAATAGTCTAAATCATTGTTCAAAAAATATTTTTTTAATATTTGATTGTTTAATCTGTTTAAGAGTATTTTGTTTTATTTGATAAATTTTACTACAGAAACTCAAGGTGCTGTGTCTATGAGAGACTATTATTGTTGTTTTATTTAATTTTTTTATTGTATTAAGAACATTTTTTTCAGTAAATAAATCTAAGCCACTGGTTGCTTCATCAAGAATGATAATTTCTGGATTGTTTATTAAGGCTCGAGCTATTCCTATCCTTTGTTTTTCTCCTCCCGAGATATTTAAACCATCTTGATTTATAACTTGTGACAATCCTTGAGAAGATTTTTTTACTAAATACGTTAAATCTACTAAATCTATAATCTTACTGATCTTTTTGTCTGAAATGTTTTGATCTTCAGATCCAAACAAGATATTTTTTTTTAAAGTATCATTGAATATGATTATATTTTGAGGAATATATCCTATTATGCTTTGCCATCCTTCAATATTTTTATAAACATTTTTATTATCCACCTTTAAACTTCCATTCTTAAAATTTCTAAAACCACACAAAATATCAATTATTGTACTTTTACCAGCGCCACTTGAACCAATAATACCAATTTTTTGATTTTTCCTGATATTTAAAAAAATATTTTTTAAAAAGGGTTTCTTACCTTGTTCAAAAGAAAATTTTTTAAAGTTTAGTTTTATAGATTTTTCAAAAATAATTTTATCAGTTAATTTTTTTTTCTCTATAATTTTTTGATTAATTTCTACCACTAATTTTTTAACACTTGGGAAAGAATATCTTAAATGTTGTGAGTTCCCCAATACTTTATTTATAAGAGGAACAATTCTAAAAGATACTAACGCATAAACAGAAAGAATTTGAATTATTCTCTCATTTGAATAATTTTGATCTAATAGAAAAAAAAATAAAATGATAATTGAGATAAAAAGAATATATTCAAAAAAACTTGCTGGTAAAGATTTAACAAAATTTACTTTAAAAAATAAGTCACTAAAAATTTTGTTTTGTAATTTGAGTTTTTTATAAAAAAAATTTTCCCGAGAAAGGATCTTAATTGATTTAATTGCTAAAAAACTTTCATTAATAAATTGAATTCTTTTTTTTCTATTTTTCAGACCTATTTGAGCCCAACCCGATAACTTATTTTTAATATATAAAAAGTATAAAATCCCGATAATTGAAAAAATAAAAAAGACATAAAATGTAATAGTAAAATTGAAGAAAAACAAAAAAACAAGAAGAGCAGTGAGTATAATTGAGTCTAAAATAATCTTTAATAAACTACTAAAAAATAAAATGCAGAAATTCAACTCTTCAGTAAAATTTCTAAGGTAGCTCGCACTATTTTTTTTAAATAATGAAATTACATCTCTTCTTAAAAAATTATTATACATTTTGTTTGAAATTTTTTCTCTAAAAATTGCATAAAAACTATTTTCTTTATAAGAAACAAAAATTAAAATTAACAATTTAATTGTAAAAATAATTGTTATAAAAATTAAAATATTATTGATATTTTGAGAATTTTCTTGAATAGAAAAAAAATTAAAAAAAGTATTAATAAATGTTGTATGTGTTTCAGTTATACCTAAAAAAGAATTTAGAACTAATATTACTAGACCTATACCTATCAACTCTAAAAATGATGCAATTACCATTAAAACTAGCAAGCTCATTGCTTGATATTTCAATTTTTTATCAAAGAGATTTAAAAATCTTCTCACAACTAATAATCGCAGAATTAATATTTAATAAATTTTTGTCCTAATTAAGATACTGGTTAATTATTTTGGTGATTTTATCAATAGTTGAAAATTCATTATCGAATTTCATCAAAAATTGATGGTTATTCTTAATCTTTTCTAAATATTCTTTTGAATCTAGTTTTAAAATTTCATTTAATTTTGTATCAAATTCGTCATATGAACAATTTGTTTGTTTGAAAATACCATCTATTGGGAATTCAAAAATATCATTTTTCATAAAATTTACTGACAAAGATTTTCTCCCTAAAGATAAGTTTTCCCTTAAAATTGTAGAGTAAGTAGCTATGGTCAATTCACTTTTCATCATTAAATCATAACTTAAATACTTTTTTCTCTCAAAATTTAGAGTTGAATTTTTCAAAAAATATTCATAGTCATCTTTTGATAAATATTTTTTATAAAATTCGAGTTCTAAATTTAAATTTTTCTTATGACTATTTAATCTCTTTAATGAACATAAAAATTTTTTATTATTACTTCGGACATATTTAATTAAAAAATTGACAAATTTACCCATTAAATCAGCGTCTCCAATAAAACCAAATCTATGATCAAAATCTGTGAGTATTGCGTCTGAAATTAAAAGAATATCATATTGATAATTTATATTAAAAGATTTTTTAAAAACTTCATCACCTTTCTCTTTTAGATAATTAGCTAATCTCAAACTTCCAACTGGATAGAATTTACCTATAGTGATATTTTTTTCTGTATAATCTTTAACTTCATAGTCCCCGAAACAAAAAAAATTGGGAATAAAATATTTTTGATTTATGTTATTGTTTGAAAGTCCTACATTAAAACTATGTATATTTCTATTAAGATCATATCTAGCACCATTTTGTATTGCAAAAAAATTTATCTTGTCTTGTAAAATTTTTGCTATTTCAAAAAATTTTATATTGTTATCTGTAAAGGTAATTATTACTTTTGGAGATACTATTTTGATTATAGCAATTAGGTAAGATGTCCATAAATTTCCATTAAAGTTTAGAATCATTTTTAAAAAAATTAGCGGATTTAAATAGAATTTGTTGACATTTTCACCTCTAATTGAAAGTATATAATAATCCTTTTCTATTAGAATGTGTTTTAAATCATTATGTGTTTCATCATCAAAAACAATTAGTTTTTTTTTGGGTGGTAATCTAAAAGAAAAAGAAGATTTTGGAATTTTTTTTAAAAATTTCAAAATCATTTTCATTTTTCAGATAAATTTTTTTAGATTGTCAATTCTTTCTTAATATTCCTCGGAGGTAACAATTATCGTCACTATTACAAGTAAATAAACCTAATTTGTGTTTCTCATCTAAGTTATACGAGTCAATTATTAATCGTCTAAATTTTATAATTTGATAGGGTATGAAATTTTTTAAAATTTGCTTGAACCAATCTATAGATTTTCTTGATTGAATTCTATAATATCTATTTTGAGATTGTCTTTGAGCATGGTGGTCCTCTTCAAATGAATATGAACTTATATCAATTCTTTCAGCCTCAAATTTAAATTTTTCACAAATTGAAAGTATGCTTTTTTTTGTATAAAAAAGCAAATGGGGACCATCATAAGGTCTCCCATTAAAATATTCCTCTGGGCAATTTGGTACTTCAAAAAATATTTTTCCACCTGGTTTTAAAATCTCATTAAATTTATCAAGAATCTTTAAATCTGGTAAATGCTCCAATGAATGAAGTGTTATTATCAAATCAAACTTCAAATTATTAATCTCATCAATCTGAATATTCTTATATCCTCTCTTATTTAAAATTTTAGTGCATTGTTTGTCATTTTCCGTACAAAATAAATTCACGTTAGGAAATTTTTTTTTGATAGCATATCCAAGATCTCCGAATCCAGCCCCAAAATCATAGATATTATTCACTTTTTTTAAGTCTAATAATGTGGATAAATACAACAGATAATTTAAATTTTTATCCTCTAAAATTCTTTTTTCAGAATCATCTTCTTTCTCAGTGACCCAATAAGGTGGTCTGTTTACTTGACGATAAACATTCTCATAAAAAAAATCTAAATTTGAACTTTTTGGCATAGGGTGAGAGAAACTAAAATCACATTTATTACACTTATAAATATCTAGATGGTCGAAATATTTTTTATCCTCTAATATTTCATACTTGTAATCACATCTAAAATTTACATCTTTCTTATTGTTACAAATTGGACAACTACTCATTTAATTGTTCTATTTATGTATTTATCTAAATAATTTGAAATTTTTTTTCTATTTAAAGAATTTTTATTAGAGGATGCATATGCATATCTTTTATTTAATTTTGATCCAAATTTCGAATTAAATTCAAGATTTTCGCTGTAAATTATAAAAGAAGTTTTATCTTCATAAACAGATCTAGCTTCGTCAAATGAAAAGAGTGACTCATGCAGTTTCTCCCCAGGTCTAATTCCTGTGACTTTTATTTTTGCTTTCGGCTCTAACAGTTTTATTAAATCAATAATTTTAATCGAATTCATTTTAGGTATAAAAATTTCACCTCCTTTAGATCTGCCCATGCTAGACAAAACAAATTTAAGAGCGTCTTGAATCGGAATAAAAAATCTTGTCATTTCTCTTGATGTAAGAGGTAAAATTTTTTTTTGATCTAACAAATTTTTAAAGTATGGTATAACTGATCCCCTTGAACCTATTACGTTACCATATCTTACAACAGAGAATTTAGTTAAATTAGAATATTGATTTGCATTGATAAATATTTTTTCTGAACATAATTTTGTAGCACCATACAAATTTATTGGATTACATGCTTTGTCGGTTGAAAGAGCAATAACTTTTTTTATTTTCCTTTCTATTGCAGCAGTAACGACACAATCAGAGCCATCGATATTAGTTTTAATACATTCCCCAGGATTATATTCTGAAGCAGGAACATGTTTCATTGCAGCAGCATGTATTACATAATCAACATCTCTAAAAGCAGTCATTAGTCTAGCTTCATCTCTTACATCGCCAATGAAAAATCTTACTTTTTTATTTTTATTTAATTTTTTGGACATTTCAAATTGTTTATTTTCATCTCTTGAAAATATTATTAACTTTTTTATTTTTATATTATTTAATAAATAAGATACTATTTCTTGCCCAAAGGTACCTGTACCTCCTGTAATAAGGATATTTTGATTTTTTAAAAAATTCATTATCAAATATTTAATATTGACTTATACAAATAGACAATACTCTTTTACAAGAAAATTTTTAATTTATATCATCTTATTTTTAAATAAAGCTTTGGCATAGACTTTATTAATATCAGATGCAATAACTTTAAAATTATGATTTGTTAAGAATTTAATTGCATACTCAATTGTAGTCTCATTATTTATTCCTCTCTCTGGACTACCATCTACGCCAATATACTCTATTTTTGACATAACATCTTTTGCACCTTGTAAAACTTCTGGCTCAAAACCCTCTGCTTCTACTTTTAAAAATTTTATTTTTTGTATTTTGTTATCAATTACATATTTACTGAGAGTGTTAGTTTTAACTTTTATTCTTTGTGTAAAACCGCTCGAGGGTAAAATAATTGAAGAGTCACCACTATCTGTTTTAAGATAAAAATCAACTTGTCCCTCTTTATTTGATAAAGCAATATTATTATTTTTTTGTTTTAAACAATTCAATTTTAAACATTGAAACTCTCTTGGCGATGGCTCAAAAGAGATATAATTTATATCAAAATTTTTATAAACAAACCAATTATAAAGATCTCCATAATTCGCACCGCAATCAATAATTGTATCATTATTTTCAAAATTTATTAATTCTAAATTATAAGTTTTTATCAATTGTAAAGCTCTATCAAAAATTCCATAGGAATAAGTATTTATTCCTCTTAACTTGTCAGGAAAATATATTTTCTTATCTTTTTCTACAACAAAATATAAGTTTAAGTTTTTATCATAATGAAAAAAAATTTTTCTTTTCATAATTTTTTGCCTAAGATTATTTAATTTACAACTTAAATTCGGGTTTAATAAATCTAATATTAGAAAAAAAATTTTTTTTAGATAATTTTTAAAGATTAAATGCATTAGGATTTTTTATAGAATTATCATAAATTCCAATACCCTCTCCTATTCCATATATCAAAATTAACACTATTCTATTATTAGTTTTGGGGTAATTCCCTTTATGCAGGCCAAAAGTATCCTCAAAAATTACACTCCCCTTTGAGCGATCAAAAGTTATTATATTCTTACTACCATATGTATCTTCGATCTCATCATCATTTATTCTCTTTGAGATAATATGCTTAAATAATTTTTTTTTGTGACTATATTGAATATACGAGTGCGGTCCAGCATTGATATCAACATCATTTAGATAAATAAAAACTTTAAAGAATTTTTTAAAATCATTATCATAATGATAATATTGGGCATTATCTTTTTTTTCTTTCTCAGTGATTTTCACTGGGTTAGAAACATAGCACAAACTTGAGACTGAAATATTATTAGTGCCTAAATAACTATTCGCAACATCAAAAAAATATTTAGATGTCGCTACTTTTTTTATATTTTTTGCTTTGTTCATATCTATACTTAAACTTACGTGTGAAAGATTATATTTAAAACTTTTATCAACTATTGCTTCAAGATTATCTTTATTATTTAATGATTTATGAAACAAATCCTTGTCTTTTAATCCTTTATAAGAGATGGTTACATTTTGAGTAGATATTTCATTATAAATTTCATTTAACAAATCACTTTTTAATATCAGTTTATCGTTAAAGCCCTTTTCGCATAAATCTTTCACAATAAAATTGCTAGTAAAATTCTTTTCAGTAAATATATTCTCAACGTCTTTAGTTGATAAAACTTTTGTTTGTTTATTAAATTTTTGTCTTACAAAATGAAATGCATAAAAAAATCTGATACAAAAAACATTTAAGAAATTTAAAAAACCTCTTTTACGGGAAAGTTGCTTTGCAGTTGAATAACTAATTATAAAATGCTTGATTAAGGTAATCATTAAAATTATTAATTGTTATTTTTTTGCTTTTTCTAGAAAATTTTTTAGTTTTTTCATATTAAAATATTTTTTATTATTAATATTTTTTTTATTAACAACATCGATATCCTTTAAATTATCAATTGAATGCCAAAAACCATTAATTTTTATTAGATTTGTTTTATATTTGCGAATAATTTTAGGGTAAAATTTTTGTTCAAAATTATCACTTTTAGAAAAAAAATTTTTATATTTTTTTAATAATTCAGTTTTTATTACTGAAATACCAGTATAATTAAATGCCTCATATTTTTTTTTACCACCTCTGATTTTTAGTCTATCAAAAACTAAATTTCTTGAGAAATCTAAAACTTTATTTTTAAAAACTCCAATCGTACCATAGGGATAAGTAATCTCTCCTGATAGAAAAGTTATATCACAATTTTTTTTACAATGATTTTCATAAATAGATTTTAAATTAATCTTAAATACAGCATCTCCATTCAAAAGTAAAAAGTTCTTAAATTCTATTTTATCAGCAATTTTATTAATTCTTGACCCAATATGCGTATCAACACCTGTATCAATAGATTTAATATCAAGATCTTGAAATTTTTGTTTTTTTAAGAATCTTCGGATCTGATCACCTTTATAACCTAATGGTAAAATGATTTTGTTAAAACCAGAATATTTTAAATATTTAATTATATACCACAGAACTTCTTTTTTTTGGATTTTTACTAAAGTTTTTGGGATCTTTTTAGCTAAAGAACCCAATCTAGAACCTTTACCTCCACACAATATCACGGCACATTTATTTTTCATTTTTGAGCCTCCAATTCGACTTAGCATCAGATATATGTCTAAAAACTTTTTTTTTATTCATTTTAAATTTTAAATTACCTTTTGCTTTATTTTTTTTCCAAACATAACCTGCAAATTCCTTTATACTTCTAGTGTCATTAGATGAAACATGAAAAATCGAAAAATTTTTTTTAATTTTTCTTTCACACACATCAATTAATACTTTTGCTACATAGTCTACATTTGTAAAATCTCTGATTTCAGTCGGGTTATCAATTGTTAAATTTTTTTCAAGTTTTGCATATTTTTTAAGAGTGGGATATAATCTACTTTTTTGCTCCCCGACTCCATACGTTGGAAAAATTCGCATAATTTTAAATTTTGCTTTTGTATTTTTAGCCAAATACTTAATCAAGTCTGAGAAAACTATTTTGCTTAATGAATAAATAGAACTAAATCCTCTAGGACTATTTCTATTTAGACCCTTTTTATTGCATTTTCCATTATTTGAGTACTCCGAAGAGGTGCTAGCGATTACAAAGTTTTTACACTTGCAATTCAACGCCTGTAAAATTATTTTTAAGGATTGCTTTACATTAAATTTGATAATCTTGTAAAGTTTTTTTTCTGGGAATTGTTTAGTGCCCATAGCTGCAAGATGAACAAAAACATCAACTTTTTTCAAATACTTTTTCCAGTTATCGTCAAGTCCACCAACCAACCAAATTAAGTTTTTTCTTTTTATAAATTTTACATTTCTTGAGACGGCATACACAAAATGACCACGAGACAATGCTAATTTAATAAATCTTTTTCCGATAAATCCAGAGCCACCTGTCAAAAAAATTTTCATTTTAGTGTTTTTAAAAAGATTAAATTATAAATTTAAATAATGTTCTATTTGCTCATTAGTTAATTTATATAAATTTTTTTTAGTTCTAAAAGCGTTGTACCATTGTATTGATAGATCTATAGACTGATCAATAGAAAGTTTAGGTTTCCAATTTAATTTTTTTTGGATTTTAATACTATTTATGTTTAAATCCCGTGACTCAAATACATAAAATTTATTATTGTGAAATCTTTTATCTTTTTTCTTTATCAAAATTTTTGACTTGGATTTCATTTTTTTCTTAAAAATTTTAACCAGATTTAAAACTTTCATATTTTGTTTTAAACTTGGACCAAAATTCCATGGCTGGGTGTACATTTTACCATTTCTAGATGATAATTTTTGTGCAAGTAATAAATAGCCAAATAATGGTTCTAAGACATGTTGCCAAGGTCTTGTTGCGTTTGGATTTCTTAATTTAAGATTTCTATTAACATAAAAATTTTCCAATATATCTTTTACTATTCTCTCTGGAGTCCAATCACCTCCACCAAAACAATTACCAGCTCTCACAGTAGCTATATTGCAATTAGCATTTTGAAAAAAAGATTTCCTATAACTATGAACAAGCAGTTCACAACATGCTTTACTACCACTATAAACATCATCACCACCTAATTGGGATGTCTCATCAAAATATTTCTGTGTTTTATAATTTTGATAAACTTTATCAGTGGTAATAATTACAATACTTTTTATGAATTTGTATTTTTTTGCAACTTCCAAAATGTTTGCCGTTCCTAAAACGTTACTCGAAACAGTATTATTTGAATTTTTAAAACTTTCTATTACGCTTGATTGAGCTGCTAGATGAAAAATTATTTCTGGCTTAGATAATCTAACGGATTTTTCTAATTCACTAAGGTTAATAATATTTTTTCTATAATCATTTTTAAGAAATTTTTTTAAATTCACACAATTAAAAAAATTATGAGTCCCCTTAGGGTTCAAAGCATAACCAGAAACTTTACAACCAAGAAGATTCAAAAACATACATAGCCACCCGCCCTTAAAACCTGTATGACCAGTAACCAGAATTCTTTTATTTTTCCAAAATTTTTTTTTTAAATCTAATTGATTCATCTATATATTTTTAAATAAAATTAATTTTGATATTATAATTATTAATTTCCAATTTTCATAATTTATTTAAAATTTTTTCTAAACGAAAATGAGCATTCATATCATATTTATAAAAATAATTTCTTTCAATAAGTTTTGTTTTTTGAAAAATTGAATCTTTAGATAATATCTTTAAAAATTCCTTTTTATTTGTAGCAGTAGGTATTTCATCATCAATGTCAAAAGTAGGTATATAATTTTTATGGTATAATCGTATTACATTGTATTTCTTTAATGCCAACTCATATCCAAGAGAAGTGTCTCCGCAAATTATAAAGTCACTATTTGAAAAAAGATTACTTTTTTTTAAAAGAGTTGCATCTACAAAATTAATTTTCATATTATTTTGAAAAAATTTTATTGTTTCTTTTTTTTTTAAAGGATGTGGTGCTACAAATATTTTATAATCTTTAATCTGACTCTCATTAATAATTTTAATAAAAGACTCGTAATCATTTATTCCACACAATATCAAAATATTTTTTCTAGCTTTTTTTTTCTTAGATTTTTGTTTTTTTATAATGAAATTGTTACATTCGACTTTTAAAGATCCTATGCAGAACAATTTTTTCTTTTTGAATGTATTCTTTAGATGTTTAAAGTATTTTTCTCCCTGTGTAAAAAAAAAATCAGGTTTTGGTGAGTAAAAGCTATTATTTTTTTTTGAGAAATCTTTTTTTTCAAAACAAAAAGTTAGATCATTTTTAAAATAAATTGCATGATTAATATTGATTATTTGCATATCCTTTACTTTTTTTGAGAAATGAAAAAACGCTCTTGATTGATAATAAAAATCATAACAATTTATAAAATTTTTCGTCTTGATGTTTTTCAAAGTATTTTCAAGCGCTTTTGCTTTATATAGTTGATCTTGAATAGGACCAAAAAAAGATTTTATTAATTTTGGTTCTAAAATATCTCTACAATCAATATTATTAATTAAAAAGTAATTTTTCTTTTTTAAAACTTTTTGTAATTTTAGAAATAATAAAAGAGAAATGTAGAAAATTTTGAAGATATCCACAAATTTAAGCCCTTTATTTAATATCACATAGTCGATTGGAATCTTTTTTAAATTTCTTTTAATTTTAAAGATATTTTTGATAAAATAAAAATTTTCAGGTAATTCCAAGACATAGATTTTATTTTTACTCCTCTTATTTATAAAATTACCATATTGCCTATCTGTAAAGGAATTTTTGAAATATATAAAGTTTGTATACAATCCATAAACAGTATCTCTTTTAAAATTAAATTTTTCTTTTTTACAAAAAAAAATTTTAACCAAAACACACGAAACTATTTTATAAAATAGTTTTTTAAAAAGATTTATTAATAAAATTTGATAATTATTTTTTTCTTGAGATAAAACTTTTTTATTCAAGTTTAATCTGTTATTCAAATTTAAATACCAAGAATTATCTGTAATATTATCTTTATTCATTAACTCTGATATCCACCATAATGATAAATCTTCAAAATTAATTTTTTTTGAAAATTCTTTTCTTAGACTCGATTTTGATAACCATTTAGTTAGACTTTGTCTGGTATTAATCCAATCTTTCATATCATTAAATAAATTTAGTGAAATCTCATTTATATTTTTTAAACGGGTGGTAATTCTTTAAATTTTTAACAACTGGAACACTATTTATCCATTCAAAATAAATTTTCAGGCCTTCTTCCAGGGGAATAAAATTATATTTTTTAAATTTTTTTTTTAATAATCTATTAGAAGCATTATATCCAAAAGAATCTCCTTTTGTAGAACCTTTTTTAATGATCTTGTATTTTTTGAAATTATTTAATTTGAAAATTTTTTTCAATAAATCTTTAACAGTTGTACAATTTCCGTTAGAAATATTAATAGTTTCATTTTTATTTAAATGTTTGTTTTTTAAGCTCAGAATTAAAATATTTACAACATCATCTATGTATTGATAGTTTCTGAATCTTTTAAGGGATCCCTTAACTAATATTGGTTTTTTTTTCCATAAATAACTACAGTAAATACTAACCATACCCTTTTTTATAAAATTTAAATTTTCACCAGGACCATATGTGTTAAAAACTCTAAAAATTAATGTTTGTATACCAGTGTTTTTTAAAGTCTGATTGATAAACATTTCTCCTACATATTTTGATATACCATAAATTGAGTCAGGCTTAATTTTTGTATTTTCAAGAATTTTTTTTGAAGGATTCGATCCATAAACTGCGACTGAGCTTGTATAAATAAATTTTTTTACTTTTAATTTTTTTGCTAACAGACATAATTCATATGTGCCAAGCCCGTTAGTTAAATAGTCTCTCTTAGGGTTGTCATAAGCACTTTCTCCACCAGATTGCGCAGCTAAATGATAAATAATTTTTGGTTTCCATTTTCTAACTTTAATTAAGTTTTTTTGATCACAAATATCACCTCTTATAAATTTACATTTTGGATGTACATAAGGAATGCCACCTATTGTTTCTAAAGTGTCTACTACTAAAACTTTGTACTTTTTTTCAATTAATTTCTTTACTAAGTGAGCCCCGATAAATCCCGCCCCACCTGTGACTAAAACTTTCACTAATTTATAATTTAATTGTTAAAGAATCTTTTATGTAAAAATTGAGCATATTCAAATTGGTAATTTGTATCAATGTCGAAACCTTCTACTTCATCAAGTAAATAAAATAAAGGTTTTTTTCCTAACAAACTTTTTCTAAATTTCATTTTCTCTCTAGCTATAATGTTAATAGCAAAGTTAAGCCTATAAATTTCTGGTAAATCCTGAGAGTTTGGTGATGTATTTTGATTAAAATTAATAGATTTTCCTTTCAAGAATAAAAAATCTTTCACTAAATTAACAGTATTTAAACTATCATATTTTTTTTTATTTTTTTCAAATCTATCAATAGTTTTTTGATAAGTTGAAATCTTTATCATTGGTGAGGTGCAGTTAGTAAAAAAAATATATTCAGAGTTTGTATTTTGTGCAACATTTCTCCAAAACTTGTAGTTAGGACACTTAGAACTAGCAAAATATTTTTCTCTCTTGTAAAATGATAAATTGAGACTTTTGGCGATTTTAATGGCATCATCTGAGTCTGTGTTTACAATAATTTCATCAAAAGCCTTTATTTTTTTTAATTTCTCTAATTTGTAAATAAGTAAATTTTTTTTATTGAATTTTCTAAAATTTTTTTTTTTTACCCTTTGGGAATTTTGCCTAACTGGTACTATTGCTGTCAAATAATTCATAAAAAATAAATTTTATTTATTTAAAAATTTTTCATTTTTTTCAATTTTACTTTTACACATCTAATCTTTTTTTAATTTCCAGAATTCTTTTATTATACTGGAGAGCTAACAGTCTATCAATTTTATATACTTTTTTTGCCCTGATTTTTAGCCATTCCATTTCAAATTCAAATGCTATAGAAATAATTTTATCTAAATCATTTACATTTTTTTTATTCAATTTTATTTCAATATTCCTTGTTTCAATGTACCCAAGAAGTTTCTTTTGATATAAATGTTTTATAAATTTTTCTGATTTTGGTGTAATAGATCCACCCATCTTAAAGATAATTTTTTTTTTTACTTTTTTTTTAATTAGTTTAAAACAATTTTCTACTAGACTAAAAATTTTCTTTGAATTAACATAATTTTTTGGTTTATTTAATGAGCCGGCAAGATCTGATCTACCTAAAACAACCCCATCAATATAATTAAATGATTTTGAGTTGAGCATTTTATTTAAATTTTTTAATGCTGAAATAGTCTCAATATTAAAAAATAACAAGTTTTTTTTTTTTATACTTGCACTTTCTGTAAATTTTTTAAGAGCATACTCAGTCTCCACCATTGGAGCTACAATTGAATCAGCTTTGGCTCTTTTACAAAAAAAGATATCATTTCTTGCTTCACATCCACCAATTTTAATATTTAGTTTCAATTTATTTTTTTTCGTAATTTTTCTCATTAATAGTATGTCATTAAAAGAGGAACCTTCATCCTCGGTTGATTGTTTAACTGCTGTGACACCCATTAATCTGAGTTTGTTTAAAATGTTATTTATTTTTTTCATTGCAAGTCATTTAATAAATCCTCATTTTCTCTAAAAAATAAATCAAATGTTTAAAATATTTTTTTAAGAATTTTATTATCATTTTTAAAGTTTCTACAATATACCTCACAAAATTCATTCCTAGATTTTTGTAAACTCTTATTTTTCCACCATTTTGAAATATTGTCATAATTTAAAGTGATAAATCTCGATGCCTCATCTGCTTTTTCAAAACAAATTTTATTTTTTTTTAAATATTTAAGAAAAATAGAAAATTTCTTGTCAAAGTTTAAATGCATTTCTTTATCTAAAATAAGTATACAAGGTTTATTGTGGTGCATTGACTCAAAAAAGGGGGTTCCTAGAAAAAAGTGAATAGATAAATTGAAATTATTGATAATTTGTGAAAAATTTTTTTTTGAATCTATAAAAACTAATTTTGGAAATTTATACTTAATTGATTTATTTACACCTTTTATCATGCTATGGGACATTAGTTTAGCGAAAGAATTTTTTTGGATTTCTAAACTTGAATTTTTAATAAAGTTCTCCACTAATTTTATTGTCTTAATATTTTTTTTATTGCCACTTATAAAACCGTTTAGTGGAAAAAATGGTTTTTCATTAAATGCATATAAAATAAATAGAATTTTTTTATTTTGATTGATCTTATTGTCTAAATGACTTTTATAAGGAAAAATAAAAGCTTTACTATTATCCTTATAATTTTTTCCCCAGGTCAGAAAGCTTGATGAGATCTTTTTGTCAATATTGCCAGAATAAATATCCTTATCAGCAAAAATATTATTGTAACCATGTTGAAGAATATAAAGTTTAGATTTTTTGATTTTTTTTGCACAATAATATTTAAAAACCTCATCATAATATTGCGCATAAGAAGAAATTATATAATCAGGTTTTTTTGGCCAATTCAAAGATCTATAAGTATTATTTAGATCATCAAAATTTTCTAGAAAAATTTTAGGTACTCTAAATATTATATCTAAATGTAAAAACTTAAAAAATTCGTTTTTAAAAACTTTTTTTTTAGGCCTCAACTGATTTCTTAATTCTTTATTAGTTTTGTTTTTAAGATTTATTTTTTTTTTACAAAGGTGGAAATTTAAAAAATAATTTTGAACCATTAGTAAAAATCTAATCTTCTTATCTAGTGATAAATCATAGAAAAAAATTTTTTTATTTAATGAAAAATTAATTACATTAGAAAAAAATATACTATTATAAGAATAATTTTTTTTTAATTTAATTTTCTGTTTCTTAATATATCGAATCTTAATTTTTTTTTTAAACATAAATTTTATTATTTTGTTAAAAATCAAAGTGTTCCAATAATCATTGTAAGGGGACATCATTATCCAGTGTGAGTCTTGTGAGGTGTTTGGAATAAAATCTAAATCTTCATACTCAGATGTAATTAATGTTTCAATCCTGAAATCTTTTTTGATCTCTTGGACTATTTGCCACCTAGAATAAATATTATGTATGTATGCAAACAACCACCTGCCTAGCAAAATTTCCCAAAATTTTTGGGTTTCTTTTTTTTTATGAATTTCATTTAATTTAAAGGTTAAAAATTTTAAAAAATAATCATAAGTTGTCATTATTAAATGTGAGTCTTGAGATTTTTTTTTCAAATTGTGCCAATTGTTAAAGTCTAGAAATTTATAGTCTTTTTTGTTCAAATAGATATTTTCAATTAATTCACACCAATCTCCAATAGCTATTTTATTTCTTAAATTCAGTTTTGATAATTTTTTTTTGGAACTTTGATTTATTTTAATATTTATTAAATTAATTTTTTTTTTCATTTAAACCAATATTTTCTTAGCATATATCATATAAATAATTTAAAATAATTTAATAATTATGAGAAAAAATAAATTCAGCTCTTTTAAAGATAAAGGAATAATCAAATTTAACAAGTTATTATCCAAGAAAGATTGTAAAAATATAAATAACCTAATTTTAAAAAATAGAAATTGGGGCAAGGAACTATTTATTGATGAAAAAGATTTTCTCAAACAAAAAAAATATAAAAAAATTAATCCAGGTAAAAATATTCAAAACTTAGCAAACAAATTTGATCTTAATTTCATTGAAAAAAATTCGACAATAACTCGCTTTTTAAGAAGAATATTAGGTAATGATTATAGAATTATATTGTCAAAATTTATAGTCTCGATTCCTTATAAATGGATGCCAAAATATGTTAAAGAATTGGACAAAAAAGATCCTGTAAAAAACTTAAATAAATTTATTAAAAAAAAGTATAGAGACGTAACATATTTTCAGGGTCTTGATTTTCACATGGACTCAATTGATAGACCACATAATAATAATAAATTTATTACATTGTACGCATATTTAGATAAAGTTTCCAAGCAAATGTCACCCCTAGAAATAGTGGAAGCTAGTCATAAGTTTGGACACGATACGTGGCCACACTACATTAAAAAAAATAATAATTCTTCTCTTCATTACAGCCCAGATAATAAAAAATTTTTTAAACTTAAAAAATCAATTCTATCTGGCAATATGGGTGATGTTTTCATTTGGACCTCTAACACATTACATGGAACATCCAAACCAGGTATTAAATCAAAAAAAACAAGGATTTCTTTAAGATATTTAATTGAAAAAACTACGAAAAAAAAAACATTAATAGATGATGTTATAATTCAAAATAGAATTAATGAGGTAGTAAAGAAATATGAAAAAAATTAATTATTCTAAAGGGCTTTATGAAGTTTATTCTCTACAATTTTCTAATTCAGTAAAAAAAATTCCTAAAGGTCAAATAAAATATCATAAAAAAAACTTCATAAGATATTTCAAAATAAAAGAAAAAAATTTTAAAAATAAATCAGTATTTGATACAGGTGCCGGCCCAGGTGTTCATTCTGTGATTCTTGCATTGATGAGTAAAAATGTTCTAGCAGCAGATTTTTTAAAGATTAACGTTGGTAGAATTAAGAAATTAAAAAAAATTTATAAACTTAAAAATTTAGAAGCTATAAAATTTGATTTTATTAAAAATTTTAAAAATACTAATAAATTTGATTTGATTTCTTGTCATAATTGGATACAACATACTCCAAACCCCCAAAAAATATTTTCACAATTAATACTTAACATGAAATTAAACTCAAGAGTTTATATATCTTGTTATCTTGCTGGAACATTCCGTTTTTTTATTACTCAAATTGCAAGAAGTATTTTAAGCTTAAAGGATTTTAAAACTTTGAGAAAACAATTAAAAATTGTTTTTAAAGATGGTTTCAAAAAATATAACAATATTCACGATATAAATGAGTTCAGTATAACTGATGATTTCTTTTCACCATACGTTGTCACAACTAATTACAAACAAGTAATTCGTTTATCAGAGAAATGTGGTCTTAAATTAATTACAAAAATTCCAAATTTTAAAAAAAATCTTGAATTTTATGACACTCACCAACTCAAATTAGGATTCCAGAAAGTGAAAGATATTGAAAGAGCTAGTTTAGGAAAAATTTATACTAAACCCTTAGATGAATTCAGTCTATCAAAAAACAATTATAGAAAAAAATCAGTCAAACTTGGAAAAAAAATTATCAAAGAATTTAAAAAAAAAAAATACTCATCAGTTGTAAAAACAAATTTCTGTTTAAACCTCTATAAAATTAGAGCTGAAAATAATAAAAAAAATAACGAGATTAAATATACTAAGTTATATAATTATTTAAGTAAATTTATTGAGTATGGTTATAATGATTAATATGATTGTAATTACATATAAAAAAAGAATTACTAAACTGAGCAATATAAAAAAAATTAGAGTTACATTATGAAAATGATCCCTTATGGTCGTCAATTTATTGATGATAATGACATTATTGCTGTTCAGAAAGTAATGAAAAATATATTCATCACTACAGGAAAAGAGGTTAACAAATTTGAAAAATTATTTTCGAAATTTGTTGGATCAACACACTCTGTATCATGTTCAAGTGGAACATCAGGTCTTTTGTTAGCCTATCTTGCTCTTGGCATAAAAAAAAATGATGTGATAATTATGCCATCCATCAATTTTATTGCATCAATGAACATGGCTCATTTTCTAGGAGCAAAAATCTTTCTTACTGATGTCCATCCACTAACTGGGCAAATGCAGCCTGAAGATTTGAAAAAATGTATCAAAAGAAATAAAATTAAAAAAATTAATACTGTTATAATCATGCATAATGGAGGAGTTCCATCAGATATGGAGGGTTTTCTAAATCTAAAAAGAAAATACAAATTTAATATTATTGAAGATGCATGCCATGCTCTAGGTGCTAAATACAATTATAATAAAAAACATAAAGTTGGGGGATGTAAATATAGTGAGCTTAGTGTTTTTTCATTCCACCCGGTTAAACATATAACAACTGGTGAAGGGGGAATGGTTACAACAAATAATAAAGTTCTTTTCGAAAAATTGAAAATTTTAAGAAATCATGGCATTTTAAGAAAAAGTAGTTTTAAAAAATTTGAATGGAGTTACGATATTATAGACTCAGGGTTTAATTTTAGATTGAGCGATATTCAGTGTGCTCTTGGAATAAGTCAGCTTAAAAAATTAAATTTATTCATTAAGAGGAGGCGTGATATTGCAAAAATATATAAAAAAAAATTATCATCCTTAAAGGAATTGATTAATTTTACTGATGATACAAAAGAAAAAATAGCTGCCTATCATCTTTTCATAATAAATTTAAATTTGGATAAAGTTAAAATATCACGAGATGAATTGATAAAAAAATTATCAAAAAGTAAAATTCTTACTCAGGTGCACTATATTCCTATATTCAAATTTTCATTTAATAAAAGACTATTAAAGAGGAAATATATTTTTAAAAATGCTACAAAGTATTTTAAATCAAGTTTAAGTATTCCAATTTATTATGGTTTAACAAATAAAGAGATTAATTTTGTTTGTGAGAAGCTAATAAAAAACATTAAATAGTTTTATTTTAAATAAAAAAACTTAGATTTAAGAATTTCAAAATCTTCTAAATTATCGACATCAACTGCATTTAAAGAAGAAATTTTAATACATTTTTTTTTACTCAAATCATAATTTTCCCAAGCTATTTTATGTCCAAGGTAAAATTGACCTGCATCGTGGTAATTTTCTGAGAATGATTGTGTATTTTGAGAAATTTTTTTTTTTAAAAGATTATATTTAATAAATGAGTATTTTTTTATCTTGAAGGCTCTTTGAATCGGGTGAGAATATTTTAGAGCTGGAAATATTATCTCATTATTTCGTTTTAAGATTCTTTTTGCAGACAAAAAATCCTTTTTTTGTACTAAAATTGCCATCGGATAAACACAACAAACATGAGAAAAATAAAATTTATTTTGAAGATAATTAATGGAATGAATAATCACTGAATAAGATGGAGTGATATCTTTTGATAAGTTTCTTGGTCTTTTTACAACAAAATCATAACCAATATTTAAAGCTAATTTTCTTATTTTTTGTGACTCAGTTGAAATTATAATTTTTGAAAATATATTCATTTTTTTTAAGTTTTTGTAAAGAATTTCTAATACAGGTCGTTTATTTATTTTAAGTAAATTTTTATGAGGGACTCTTTTGCTATTTTCTCTTGCTGGGATTATTGCAATTATTTTCATTTTTTTAAGATGGGTCTTATAGCAAATAAATTACTTTTAATGTAATACTTTTATAATGATAAATAAATATTATAATATTGGGAAAAAAATACTTTTTCCAATCAATAGAAGTATTACAGGTTATGGTATCGTAAAATCTCTCAATATTATTAAAAGAATACACCCTAACCTAAAGATAAATTATTTTAAATCAAATACAAAAGTCTTCGATTGGACTATTCCTCAAGAATGGAATGTTAAAGAGGCGTATGTTCAGGACACAAACAAAAATAAGATTATAGATTTTAAAGAAAATAATTTACATTTAGTTGGATATTCAAGGCCTATAAAAAGAAAAATTACGAAGAAGAATTTACTAAAAAAAATATACGTCTCAAGATTGTATAAGGATGCAATACCATACGTCACTTCATACTACAAAAAAGATTGGGGATTTTGCACAACAGAAAAACACAAAAGTGAAATAAATAAAAAATATAGTAAAAATGAAAAGTTTAAAATACTTATTAAAAGTAACTTTAAAAAAAAAAATGGTAAAATGCCATTTGGGGAATTTATTTTACCTGGAAAATCAAAACAAGAAATTTTAATTTCAACATACATATGTCATCCTTCAATGGCAAATAATGAGTTATCGGGCCCAATACTCTCAATGATGTTAATTGAATATTTTAAAAAACTCAAATTACAAAAAACTTTAAAATTTATTTTTATACCCGAAACAATTGGATCAATAGCATATATCAATAGAAATAAGAATAAATTAAATAACATTATAGGTGCTTTTAACTTATCTTGTGTTGGAGATGATAGAAATTATTCGTGTATGCTTTCTAAGTTTGAGAATTCACCAAGTGATAATGCTCTAATTACAATTTTAAAAAAAAATAAGATTAATTATAAAAAATATTCTTTTAATGAACGGGGATCTGATGAAAGACAATTTAATTGGCCTGGAATTGATGTTCCTATGACATCTTTTTTTAGAACAAAATATAATGAATTTCCTGAGTATCATACATCCAAAGATACTTTTGGAAAAGTTGTTACTAAGCATGGATTGAGAGGAAGTTTTAAAATTATGAAACAAACAATATCTCTTCTCTTAAAAAATAAATACCCTGTGACAAATGTTCTTTGTGAGCCCAAGATGGATAAAAGAGGCTTATATAGCTATATTTCTGCATTAGGAAAGAATTTAAAATATCAAAGGAAACTAATTGACTTTTTAATGTATTCTGATGGAAAGAACGATATTAATCTTATTTCAAAAAAAATTAATTTAAATAAAAATTTAACTTTAAGATTATTTAAAATTTTACTTAAAGAGAGACTAATAGATATTTAATGAAAATCACTTACATAACGCATGCCTGTCTTTTGATTGAGGTAGATGGTAAAAAAATTTTAACTGACCCATGGCTTGAGGGACCATGCTGGGGAGGATCACTTTGGCATTTTCCAACACACAATTATAAAATAAAAAAAATTCCAAAACCAGACTATATATTTTTTTCACATGGTCATGATGATCATTTCCATGAAGAAACAATTAAATCTTTTCCAGCTTCATGGAAGACAACAAAAATACTAGCTGCAAATTTTAAAGAAAAATGGTGGAAAGAAGCTCTTGGAAAGAAATTTAAAGATATCAAATACCTTGATCATAATGAGATCTTTAAACTGAGTGAGTCAACAAGTATGCAATTGTTTATAAATGATAGAGGTGATCCTGATAGCTCTATAAGAGTATTTAATAAAAACAAAAATATTTTTTTTCAGACAGATAATTTAATGTCCTTCAAAGAAGCAAAAAGAATTGCTGGACTCCAAAAAATAGATCTTGCTTTTGTAATACCGTTTTTGACTGGAGTATTTCCTGGTTTTTATACTTGGAGCACAAAGAAATTAATCAAATTAAGTAAACAAAAATTAAATAGTTCTTTAGAATATTGTTTTAAAATTTGTAAAATTTTAAAACCAAAATATGTTGTTCCTTATGCATGTGATTTAGGATATTTAGGTGATAAATTTCATATTAATTTAATTCACTCACATAACAAAATTGATTTAAAAAAAAAAATCGAGGAAAAAAAATCAAAAATTAAAACTTTAATAATGAATTCAGGTGACTATGTAAAAATAAATAAATCTATCAAAACAAATATTAAAAAAAATGAAACTTCTGATTATGATAACCTTATAGCTTTTGCTAATGATAAAACTAATCAATATAAAAAATATCAAATTAATGAGAAAAAACTAAATAAACCAAATTTAGCAATTTTAGTAAAAAGATTTCAAAGTAAATTATCTCATAATCTCGATAATGTAGAAAAATTTGATTTTAAAACATTGATATCGATAATTGAGGACGAAAAAAATAAGAATATTTTAATTGATTTCAAAAAAAAACTCATAAAAATAATTAAAAATAAACGTGTAGATCCTAAGGTCAATTTAAAAGTAAACATTGAAAGTGCCAAAATAAGAAATTT
>CESW01015367.1_pt1 | contig 34418 bp, 30 predicted proteins | sample 531171 | NCBI WGS metagenome assembly CESW01 (sample SAMEA2621859, study PRJEB7988) | marine metagenome | biome: marine biome (ENVO:00000447); feature: surface water layer (ENVO:00002042); material: "saline water (ENVO:00002010), including plankton (ENVO:xxxxxxxx)" | depth 5 m
AAAGTAATTGCTCCTATTGCTGCTCCTAATGACATTTCAATTAAACTTGCAAGCTTGATACTCCCAACGCTGCCCAGACCAAATGCTTCGGGTTTCAAAAAAGCTGAGATTGCAACAAAGACTGCTGCAAGGCCTACTAAACTGTGAAAGCCAGCAACTAGTTCCGGCATAGCAGTCATAGGAATTCTGAATGCAATAAACGCACCTACTGAGCCTCCTATTAACAAAAATACAAGAACATAAATGAAACCAGCACCAAAATTACCTACTGTCAAAAAAGTTACGATAATGGAAATTGCCATTCCGGCTATACCAAAATAATTCCCTTGTCTTGAAGTTTCTGGTGAAGATAAACCCCTTAGGGCTAAGATAAATAAAATTCCTGAAATTAGATAAAATAATGCTGATAAATTTGCTGACATTTTATTTCTTTTTCTTTTTATACATTTGGAGCATTCTTTGCGTAACAAGGAAACCACCAAATATATTTACTGCTGCTAAAATTATTGCAAGAAATCCAAAAATATTTGAAATTTCAAATATATTGTTAGATAAATCTGCTAAAGCTGCAATAATTGCACCAACAATTATAACTGATGATATAGCATTAGTTACTGACATTAGTGGAGTATGTAAAGACGGGGTTACGCTCCATACAACATAGTATCCAATAAAAATTGAAAGAATAAAAATACTCAATCTAAATATAAAAGGATCTATTTCCATTATTTAACCTTTGTTTTTTCAATAATTTCATCTTCTAAATTTATTTCTATAGTTTTTTTTTCTTTATCAAATAAATTATTAATAAAATTAAAACTATTTTTTGCGTAAAGATTTGAGGCTGAAACCGGTAATTTATTAAGAATGTTTGAATCTCCCATTATTTTTACTCCATTAAAATCTATAACTTCATCTGCTTTAGTTAATTCAGAGTTACCACCTTGTGAAGCAGCCAAATCATATATTAATGACCCTTTTTGCATTAAATCAATCATATCTTTTCTTATTATTATAGGAGCTTTTTTTCCGGGTATTAGAGCTGTACACACAACTATATCAACTTTTTTTAAAGTTTCCTTTAATAATTCCTCTTGTTTCAATTTAAAGTCATCTGTTGCTTCTTTTGCATATCCACCCTCAGTCTCTAAGTTTTCTACACCCTCAACAACCAAAAATTTACCTCCAAGACTCTCTACCTGTTCTTTAGATGCAAGCCTTACATCGGTTGCAAATACAATTGCTCCCATTCTTTTTGCTGTTGCTATTGCTTGTAAACCAGCAACACCAGCTCCAACAACCAAAACTTTTGCGGCAGATATTGTACCTGCTGCTGTCATCATCATCGGTATTGCTTTTTGATAAAAAGCAAATGAGTCTATCACAGCTTTATATCCAGCTAAGTTTGCCTGAGACGATAAAATATCCATTGATTGAGCTCTTGTAATTCTAGGCAATAACTCAAGAGAAAAACAATCAATTTTTTTTGAATTAAGTTCTTTTAATTTTTTTTCATTCGAATACGGATTTAATACTCCAATCAAAATTTGTTGACTTTTAAGTTTATTCAATTTTTCATCTGAAGGTATATTCATTTGTAAAATTATATTTGCATTCGTAATTATTTCATCTTCATTTTTGATAACTGCACCTTGAGACTCAAACTCATTGTCATCTATACCAATGTGTGTAGCATAGTCTTTACACAAATGAATCTCCAAACCTAGTGACTTATATTTTTTTATTATATCAGGTGTAATAGACACCCTATTTTCAAAATTTTTATTTTCAGAAATTGAACCAATAATCATTCTATAAAAGAAATATAGCCATTAATACTAACACTAATACTACTGCAACTGATCCCCAGAGAACAAATTTAGTAAAGTTATTCCAAGTATTTTTATGACTTTCGTTGTCCATTTTAATTATTTCTGTCTCGCTTTAAATTTTGGGTTTTTTTTATTGATAATATAAACTCTTCCCCGTCTTTTAACTAACTTAGAGTTCAAATCTCTTTTTTTTAACGATTTCAAAGAACTTGCTATTTTCATAAAATTTCAACTGTAATAAACGAAGTTACTTAATCTTTCAAACTATTTTTCTATAATTTTTATAATATAAAGTATTAAGTTTGAGATATTGAAAAATTGAATAAAGTATTAACAAAAATTAAAAATTACTAAATTGTGTGCTTTTCAATTAGGTATTGTAAAATTACATGCATTAATATTTGGTGAGAGTCTTCTGATATTCCATAATTTTGAGTGTTAACATGAATTGAAATGTCACAATTTTTTTTAAGAAAACCTCCTTTAAACCCTGAAAAACCTACTGTTTTAATTTTTTTTTTATTAGCAAATTTGACTAATTCAATAATATTTTTTGAATTTCCTGACGAACTAATAATTAAAATGAGATCTTTTTTTTCACATAAGCTTTCAGCTTGATACTTAAATATATATTTATATTCTAAATCATTTGATATAGCCGTTATGGTTTCAATATTATTTGAAAGACTAATAATTTTGGGTTTTAATTTAGTATTCTGTCTCAAAAACTTGAGAAAATCGCAAATATAATGATTTGATATTGCAGCAGATCCTCCGTTTCCACATACATAAATTATTCCTTTTCTTTTAATGGTTTTAATTATTTCATTAGCAGCTTTATCTAAACTTTTAGTATCAATTTTTGAAATACCTTTAACCAGGCCTTCCAAATATTTATTAAAAAAATTATTTATAGTCATTGTTATAATTGCAATATAAATTTTTATTAATTAATTAAAATTTCCCAAGTTAAAATATTTTTTCTTTCCAAGTTATTGGTGTATTTTTATTATCAATTTCTAGGCTATAATTATATTTAAAATCTTTCGGACCATTTTTTTTAATATACTCTATAACTTTATCAATCGATTTATCTAAAGTTACGGTTGTTTTGTAATTCAAAATTTTTCTTGCTTTATTTGAAGAACAAACGGCTTCCTTCACTTCATTTGGTCTATCTAAATAATACTTGGGCTCTAGATTAAATTGTAATTTATTTGATATTATTTTAAATAGTTGGTTTATTGATAAGTATTCCTCATCTGGACCAATATTTATTGTTTGAGATATAATATTCTTATCTGTAATCAATCTATCCAAACAATAAATACAATCATCTATATCTGAAAAACATCTTCTTTGTTCTCCATTTCCATAAATTATTGGTTGTCTTTTTTGCATTATTAAATTTACCATTATAGAAACAACATTTCTAAATGGATCATCGTATTTTTGTTTTGGGCCTATGATATTGTGAGGAACTGCAATATTATATTCTATACCATGAGTTTTGCATAAAATTTTTAAAATATTTTCTGCAGCTACTTTTGACACTCCGTAAGGATCTACAGGACTTATAGCGTCATCTTCTTTAAATGGAACTTTAATATCGCCATATCTTGCCATTGATGAACAAAAAACAATTCTTTTTACATTGTTTCTTATACATGCTGTAAAAACAGAGGTGCTTCCGGTAACATTATTATTACAAATAAGCGTTGGTGATATACTTGAAAGACCCTCATGAGCATATGCAGCTGCATGACACAAAACATCAACACCATCTTTTGTTGCTTGTGTCATAAAATCTAAATTTTCACAGTTACCTTTGTAAAAGTTTGCTTTTGAATTAACATTTTGAATATCTCCGCCTACAAGATTATCACAACCTGAAACTCTAAAACCTTTTTTGATATAATAATCTGCAAGATTAGAACCTAAGAAACCAGCTATTCCAGTAATAAAAATATGCATTTGAACAAAATAGCCTGGCAACGACCTACTCTTCCATATCTTAAGATAAAGTACCATCGGCGCAGAAAGGCTTGACTTCCGAGTTCGGAATGGGATCGGGTATTACCCTTTCGCAATAATTACCAGGCAAGTACTTATACTTTAAAGACTAAATTTGTCAAAAAAAATAACACAAACTATAAATTTTATAATTATTATAAGAGTTAATAAAAACCCGTAAAATATAGATTTTTGTTATAATTTAATTCATTTAAGTAAAGATGTTAATATTTCTAAAATTTTAAAATGATAATAGACTAATGCAGACACAACTTATTTCAAAAATTAAGGAAGATGGATTATTAAGCATATTTATAAAAATTATTATATACCATTTACCAAAAAAAAGAATTTAATATAAATCAATTTTAAAAGAGAAAAGTATTAAATAGATTTAATACAATCTATGCACAAAGTTTATGGAATATCACAGAAAGCAAAAGTAGTGAAGGTTCAGAACTATTTCATACTAAAAATATAAGAGAATATTTAATAAAAAGAATAACCGAATTAAATATAAAAAATGTTGTGGATGCTCCTTATGGTGACTTTAATTAGATAAAAGAAGTTGCTGAAAATTAATTATAAACTATTCTAGATATGATATTGTAGCATAACTTATTGATAACAAAAAAAGTATATTCAAGTGCTAGAATAAGTTTTTTTAATTCTAATATATGTGAGGAAAAAATAAATAATTGCGATTAAGTTATAGCAAGAGAATTTTTTTCATTTATATTACGAAAATATCAATAAATTTTTTAAATTATTAAGTACAACGGATTATTAGTACTTCTTAACAACAGCTAATATTGCTGATACAAAAACTCAAATTTTGATATTATATCTTTATAGAAAAATTAATATTTTTAAAAAAATTTTAACTTTAAAAAAAATTTTTTAATAGATAGATTTTTTGATACACCTCCAGGTCATAAAATGCCTAAAGAGATGATACTATTGGAAAAAAAATTTGCCTTATGGTTAAATTCTTTAACTTTTTTTTGTTATTAAAGAATATTTTAAAATACAATAAACTGCCACGAACGCATCTTTTAGACCAATTTTTTTACCCTCCTGGTAAGATCTGCCATTGTAAGAGATTGGTACTTCAAAAAATTTTAATTTTCTTTTTGCAAATTTAATTGTTAGTTCTGGCTCTATTCCAAAACCTTTTTCTTGTAGGTTTAAGTCTTTTAAACAATCCTTTTTAAATGCTTTGTAGCCAGTTTCCATATCAGTAAGATTTAAGTTTGCAAACGCGTTACAAAAAAAAGTCAGTAATTTATTTGCAATAAAATGCCAAAAGAAGTGAATTCTAACATATTTTGATCCTCCAACAAATCTAGATCCATAAACAATATCAGCGTTTGTTTCCTCAAAAGGTAAAAGTAATTTTTTATAATCTGAAGGATCATATTCCAAATCAGCATCTTGAATAATTACTATTTCTTTTAAATCTTCCTTAAAAGCAGTGTTTAATGCGGCTCCTTTTCCCATATTTTGTTTGTGAAAAATAATCTTAGTTTTGATATCTTTCATTTCCTTTAATAGATCCAAAGTGCCATCGTTTGAACCATCATCTACAATAATTATTTCATCATTTTCATTTATATTACCTTTAACTTTCTCTAAAATTTTTAAAATTGTGTTTTTTTCATTAAAACAAGGTATAACAATTGACTTTTGGAGCATCTAAATAAATATTATTATTTCTAACGTGTTTTATTTTTTGCAGATTAATAGGGTATTCATAGTTCAATTTTATTAATAATCAAATACTTAATTTTCTGAAGAATGAGTCTGCTCTCTCCTCTAAATATAAACTTGCTTCTGACTCGTTTAAATTAAAAAAAATTTCTTCGCAATAAAAACGGACTGTTTTCCTTTTGCTGAGCTCAAGTAAAGCAGAACGAGGGTATAAATAATCGTAACCAACTTTAGAGCCAAAATCTAAATATGTATGCTTATTTCCAAAAAACATTTCATAGGCATTAAAATTAGAGTTTCCACCTTTACCATCATAAATTAAAAAATTTTTTTTTCCTTTAAGAAAATTACATAAAATATTTCTAATTAAAAAAAGTAATAACTCATTTAAATAAGGATAATCTTTTAAACTTAGTTTGGACATAAGATTATCTTTTAAATTACAAAGCTCTTTTATTTGTTTTTTCACTTCATTAAAACTTGATTGTTTATAAAAAAATTTATTTATATCTTTTTCATCAAATTTAAGTATATTTTTAAATTTGTTTAAATGATCACTAGTAGGTTTAATATAACCATAGTAAACGTATTTATCTGAAATACCCAAATGATTTGAAAGTAACTTTAAGTTTTTAATTCCTGAAAAACTTGTAAAAAATTTTTTAAGTAAATATTTTTTAAAAAAAAAGGGAAATTTACATTTAATTTTGTTTAGTATTTCTCTTTGATCGTTGCAATTATTAGAATAAAGAAGTTCTGAGTTTTCGATTTTACCCCAATAATTATCGAATTTACCCACATAATAAATTTTAGTTTCTTTTTTAATTTTTTTAAGTCTTTGATCATTTAAGTGTTGTACCGCACCATCTAAAATAACGAAATGGAGTTTATTATAGTTTAGATAATTTTCATCTAAATGGGTTTCGTCTAAATTAAATAAATAATTATCTTCAGGTATTATTATTTCTCCAAGATAATTTTCTTTTGCTCCTAATTTTAGAAAAAAACCACTCAACATTAACCATATAATATTTCTTCCATATTTTTCAGAAAAAAGAATTTTTCTCATATATAAAATATTTCTATAAAAAATTTACTTAATTCTCTGTGTTTTTAAGAAATCTTCATAAGTTTTAAAAAAGCCATTACTTAAATCTACTTTTGGTAACCATCCATAATTTTTTGCAATAGAAGTATCTAAAACTTTTTTTGGGGTACCATCTGGTGATTTTCTGTCAAATTTAACTTTTAACTTTAATCCAAGTTTTTTTATAACAAAATTTGCATACTCCTTAATCGAGAAATCTTTACCAGTACCAATATTAATTAAATAATGTTTCGTTTTTTTTTTCATAAAGTAAACAACTGCGTCTGCTAAATCTTCAACATAAATTAATTCTCTTTTAGCCTTTCCTGTTCCGAGTAATTGTATATGTTTTTTATTTTTTATTTTGGCTAGATAAACTTTCTTAATTATAGCTGCAAAAAAATGACAAGTATCTAAATTATAATTATCACCTGGACCATAACTATTTGTAGGCATTAAACATTTATAATTTGTTCCATATTGGAGATTGTAATTTTCACACATTTTTACTCCAGCTATTTTAGCTATAGCATATGGCTCATTTGTATGCTCTAATTTTCCATTTAATAAGTAACTTTCTTTTTGTGGTTGTCTACAAAGTTTTGGGTAAATGCAACTTGAACCTAAAAAAATTAAATTTTTTATCCCATTTTTATAAGACCCGTGTATTAAATTATTTTGAATTTCTAAGTTTTCATAAATAAATTCTGCTCTATAATTGTTATTAGCTAGTATTCCACCAACGCGTGCTGCAGCGATAATAACATAATGAGGCTTATTTTTTTTTAAAAAATCATAAACTTTTTTTTGATTTTGAAGATCTAACTCTTTTCGTGAGGCAATAACAATTTTTTTATAACCTAATTCCTTTAATCTCTTTAAAATTGCAGAGCCCACATGTCCTCTATGACCTGCAAGAAATATTTTCTTATCCTTCATAACAGAAATTATATTTAAATTTCATTTGATAACATATCTTTTATTAAATCTTTTATTGAATGCTTTGGTTTCCATTTGAGAATTTTTTTTGCTTTGGTTGAATCTCCCCTTAAACTATCAACTTCAGAGGGTCTAAAATATTTTTTGTCAATTTTTATTATTGGTTTACCATCTTTGTTAAGGCCTACTTCTTTCAGACCTTTTCCTTTCCAGGTAATATTTATTTTCAATTCCTTGCATGTTAAGTTTATAAATTCTTTAACTGTATATTGCTTACCAGTAGCTATTACAAAATCGTCAGGTTTTTTTAATTGCAAGATTTTCCACATAGCCTCAACGTAATCTTTTGCATGTCCCCAATCTCTTTTAGCATACAAGTTTCCTAGGTATAATGTTTTCAATTTATTTTTTTTTATTTTAGAAAGCCCAGCTACGATTTTTTTTGTTACAAATGTTTCACCTCTAACTGGACTTTCATGATTAAATAAAATACCATTGCAAGCAAATATTTTATAACTTTCTCTATAATTTATTGTAATCCAGTGGGCAAAGACTTTTGAAACTGCGTAAGGGCTTCTCGGATTAAAAATTGTTTTTTCATTTTGATATTTATTAAATGTTTTTCCGAACATTTCTGAAGTTCCAGCTTGATAAAATTTAATTTTTTTTTGAAGTTTAAGAGATTTGATGCTATCTAGAATTCTAAGTGTTCCTAAAGCATCGACATTTGCAGTATATTCTGGTATTTGAAAAGATACACCAACATGAGATTGGGCTGCAAGATTATATATCTCGTTTGGTTTTATAATCTCAATTAAATTTCTAACCGACAAAGGATCAGTTAAATCTCCATAATGTAATATAAAATTCTTTTTTTTTTCATGAGGATCTTGATATATATTATCTATTCTATCAGTGTTTATTGATGAAGACCTTCTTTTAACTCCATGAACAATATAATTTTTTTTTAGTAATAATTTACTTAAATAAGATCCATCTTGTCCAGTGACACCATAAATTAATGCAATTTTTTTCATTAATATGTTATTTTTAATCTGACCTTATATTTGATTTATTTTTATAGACAATATTATATAAAAAAATTGCATAAATTGCTCTAAAACCATCAACAAAAGAAATTTTTTTTCCCTCTTTATGTGTTCTGCCATAATAAGAAATTGGAACCTCGTATATTTTTATTCCTAACTGAGAAAATTTTGCAGTAATTTCTGGGCAAAAATTAAATCCATTTTCTACTAAATTTATTTTTTTCAGCAAATTTGATTTAAATACTTTATAACACGTGTGAGCATCTGTTAATTTCTGATTGTTTAAAAAATTTGATAAACTGGTTAATGCTCTATTGGCAAATACTCTTATTAATGTATCTATAGATTTGGGCCTTGTACGTGCAGAGCCAGCTAAAACTCTAGAACCATATACTACATCATGATTAAAATTAATAATTGGATCTATCAACTTATAGTAATCTTTAGGATCATATTCTAGGTCAGCGTCTTGAACAATAATTATATCTCCTGTAACAAACTCAAATCCTTTTCTTAAGGCATAACCTTTTCCAAAATTATTATCTAGATTTATTATTTTATCGTAGAGTTTCCCGCAATCATTTTCTATTACTTTCAGTGTATTATCGTTTGATCCATCATTTATTATAATAATTTCTTTGTTTAAATCTTTTAATTTATTAATCTTGAGTAAAATATCTTTAATTAACTTTTCTTCATTAAAAACTGGTATTACAATTGATAGAAGCAAATTAATCCTCCATTTTTAATATTTGAAAATAATAACGAGACATATAAGAAATATTAAGAAAAATATATCAATAACAAATTAAAATTAAAGGTTTAATAAAAAAATAAGAAATTAAAATTAAGATAAGACAATTTAGATAAAATTGTGTTATAAACATATCTAATATTCATTAAATATAATAAAATTGATCAATATATTTTTTTTTTCATTTTTATCTTCAATTTACTTTTTATGTAGTGGAATAATTTTTTATAAAAAATATACTTCAAATTATAGCTATTTTTTCCTTTCAATTATATTTGGATCTGTGATTATTTCCTTTTTAGCTGTTTCTTTAAATTTTTTTTTTCCATTAGATAAAACAATTAATTCATTAATATTTTTAATAATTTTAGTTTCTGGAATATTTATTATAATAAAAAATAAACTTGTTTATTATGTAATAGTATCCTCTATTCTGATTTCTTTGATCTCAACTATAATTTTATCATATGATAATATTTATAGGCCTGATGCGAGTATGTATCATTTGCCTTACACAAAAATTATTAATGACAGCAAAATAATTTTTGGTATATCTAATATTCATTTTAGATTTGGCCACACCTCTATTTTACAATATTTAAACGCCAACTTTTATAATCATATATTTGGGGAAAAAGGTATTTTGATGCCAGCAGCTATAATATTTTCCTCTATAACTCTATTTTTTTTAAATGAAGTTCGTGAAAATATTTATAAAGATAGAATCTATTCAATATTTGTTTTTTTATTACTCTCTTATATTTTATATGGTTACAATAGGTATTCAGAATTTGGAAATGATACTATAGCACATATTATTTTTCTGATGTTAAGTACATTTCTAATTAAAGAGAAATTTGTTAAAAATATAAATGAAAAAGAATTTTTTCATTTATTATTATTAAGTTTATTTTGTTTTACGCTTAAAACGTCTTTAATTTTAGTTTTTTTAATCCCAACTTATATTTTTATTATGTATTTTAAAAAAAGCTATATTTTGAATTTATATAATATTTTAATTTTATCTTTTTTTTTCATTTGGTTTACAAAAAATTTAATTGTATCTGGATGTTTGATTTATCCTATTGAATTAACCTGTTTTGAACAACTGAAATGGCTTAGCAATGATGTAAAATTTAATATTTCTCCAAAATTCCAAAGTTTAGATAATCAAGCTTGGAGCAAGGGATGGTCAAACTATAAAGGTGAGAAAATAAGTCGCGAGTTTTATATCAAGGATTTTTTCTGGTTAAAAACATGGGCCTCTATCCATGGTTTATTGATACTGAAAAAGTTGTCCGTATTTTTTTTCCTGATGTGCTTTTTGGTATTTTTATTTTCAAGAATAGAGCCAAAAAAATTTTATATAAAAAAGAAAATTAACAAAGAGATATTTTTTTTAACATTTTTAGCAACTTTAGGTATTTTAACATGGTTTTTAAGATTTCCTTTATTTAGATATGGCTCGAGTTATATTGTGTTATTTATTACAATAATAACAACAATATTTTTTATTAAATTTGGTTTAGATGAAAAAAATGCAATAAAATTGAAAAAATTTATTAATTTTTTTCTAATAACTTTTCTTTTATTGTTTACTTTAAAACATATTGTGAGAATAAACAAAAATATAGATAATACCAAATGGCCAAGTTTTAACTCCAAAAATTATCTTCATCCAGAATTTAAATCTGATCCAGTATTTATAAAAAATGATATTCTATATTATAGAAATAAAGGTGGATTTGGTTGTGGCTATACTTCATCGCCTTGCACACCTTATGAAGTCAATGATATTATTTTAACAATAAAAAAAGGTTATAAGTTTTATTATTTAGATATTAAAAAATAACTATTTTTTATTAATAAAAAAATTATTAATGAAGAAGCCTAACGGAAATGAACTTACTATAAGAAGCCAATTATTAAATAAATTTCCTGAAGGAGAAAAGGGCCAAAATATAATTAAAGTGCTTAAACAAATTATAATTTGATAATTGCTTAAATACTTCTTTTTTATAAATAACTGAAAAAAATGTTTAAAAAAAACAAAAATTATAAATATTAATCCAAAACTGAAAAGCAATGTTCCAATAATTCCTGTTTCAGCTATTAACTGCATATAAGTGTTATGAGGATGATTTGAACAACCAGTATATTCGTGTTTTATAAATTCAATATAAATATAAACACTTTCGTTATATTTTTTATCTGAACATTTGATTCTAAACATTTTTGGGCCATGTCCGTAAATAGGCTTATCTAAAAACATTTTAAATGCTGTTTTATAATGCGCAGTGTGTTGAGGGGTAAAAACTATTATTTGATGTTTCGAAATTTTTAACTGATTATTTTGATCAAAAATAATTCTATTAGCTAAATTTTTATTAAAATATAGAAATACTGAAAAAATTGAAATTATTAAAATTAAAAATAAAGCTTTGGTTTTAAACTTAATATTTATTAATATGAACAGCGCCAAAAAGAATAAAATCAAAAAAAATAATGAAGTTCGTTCACCTGATAATAGAATTATTATAGAAGTTAAAACTATTAATATATAAAATAACAAGTTTTGATTTCTTGTATGATTATTACTTATGATGTGTAACGCTAAAAAAATACCAAATAATCTTACTAAATAAGACCCTAATTTTTGTTCATCTGTTATAAAAAGATTTAATCTAATATTTACCATATCAATCAAATCTTTTTTAGATAGATTGTAGTGCATATAAAAATACTCAATAAAACCATATAAGACTAAAACTAAAAAGGTAAATTTTATAAATTCATACAATATTTTTAAAAAATTTTTGTTATTAGAAATAAGATGGGAAATTAGTAAGCAGAATATTATTATTCTAATAAATGGTAATGAACTTTGTAGAGAAAATAAAATATCACTTGATAGAATAGAGCTAAAAACTATTAGTAAATAAAAAAAAATAGAGAATGTAATAAAAATATTTTTAAAGATTGCATATATATTATTTTTTATAACAAAGCATAAAAAAAAAATTGCAAGAAAGCTACAAATGAAATCAGCTAAGAATATCGAAACACTTAATAATGGGATAATAGAAGCCACTAAATATACAATTAATTTTCCCTCAATAAATTTTTGCATATAATAATTAGTTTTTGATTGAATCAGTCACAATTTTCATAAAGTTGTACAAATCTCTATTTTTTTCATAATTTTTAGAAATAAAATCCTTTTTTAACCATTTTTGTATAGGAGTTTGAAAACCAATTTTTCGATCAAATTTAACATTCTTTGGTAGAATAGACTTAAAGGATGAAATTATAGATATTTTATTTTTGTCAAAAGAATATTTTGCCATTACTTCTTTTAAGTCTTCAAGCAAAGTTGCATCGACAAAAGGTGTTCTTAATTCAACTCCATGATACATGCTGGCCCAATCACTGTCTTTTAAAAGCTGGTTTTTTAAGTAATACATTGACTCTATTTGAGATAAATTTATTTTATGATTTTTATAAGTATACTTTTTATTAATATTAATAGCCTCATTATAAAAAATATTTAAAACGCTATCTAAATTTCTATATTTTTTTATTATTTCAATATCACTCATGATAGTTCTTTTAATTAACCATAATTCAAATATAGAGTTGGAAAACTTCATTAAATATTTCCACCTATTATCTCTCTTTACATTTTTTAGTATATTAAAGAAAACATTTATTAAAATTTTTAATATTTTAAATTTTTTTGCAAACCTCAAACAATTATATAAAATTGGAATAGTTTTAAAATGATCATATCCATAAAAAAGCTCATCTCCTCCTACTCCAGAGAAAACAACTTTTAGTTTTAGTTTTTTAGCTGCTTTTGATGCATACCAAATATTTATTCCATCTATTGATGGCTGATCCATAGCTTCAATAATTTTAGGAAAATCTTTATTAAAATCATCCCTCGAAACTTTGTAAATATAGTGATTTATTCCAAATTTTTTTGCAATTTTACCAGCTTGAACTGTTTCATTCTGTTCGGAGTTATTAAATTCATCAAATGAAACTGTAATAGCAGTTATCTTTTTTTTAGAATTTTCTGATGCTATTGCAGCAATTAAAGTTGAATCAATTCCACTAGATAAAAAAATTCCAATCGGGACATCCGATATAAGATGGCGTTTGACACTTGCGATCAATGCTTTTTTTATAATATCTTTATAATTATTTTGTAATTTTAGTTTTTTAGATTTATCTGCTATTTCCCAATTTCTTCCAAGATCATACCACTCTTTTTCTGTAACAAGTTTACCGTTTTTAATTAAAATAAAATTGCCTGGTTTTAAAGCTTTTATATTTTTATACCATGTTCTTGGTTCTAAAACGTAACCAAGTTTATAGTAGGAAAATTTAGAATGTAGATCAGTATCTTTATTTATAAATTTTGTTAATAATAGAGTTTTAACTTGAGATGAAAGAATTAGTCCATCTTTTCCAGTGCCAATATAAACTGGTTTAATACCGTAAGGATCCCGTGCTGCAAAAGCTTCTTTTTTTATTTTATCCCAAATTACGAATGCAAACATACCTTGAAGCTTATCGATCATATTTGTGCCTTCCAATGCGTATAACTCCAAAATAACTTCTGTGTCAGACTCTGTTTTAAGATTTATATTTTTTTTTAACAAATACTCTCTTAAATTTTTATAATTGTATATTGCACCATTAAATATAATTATGTACCTGGAACATAAGGATATCATTGGTTGATTTGATCTATCTTTTAAATCAAAGATCGATAATCTTCTGCTTCCCATAAAAACTTTTTCACTGTTCCAAATTCCTTCAGAGTCAGGACCACGTCTAGAAAGATGATTTAAAGCATTTTTAAAATCAGAAACTTTATAATCAAGTCCAAAAGAAGCTATAAAACCACACATATTTAAAAAAATTGATTTAATTTTGAAAAATTTTTTTTAATTAAAGTTAAAATCCCACCTATATTATTTTTCTTTATTATTAAGTAGTCTTCATAAGATTTTATAAATAGATTTTTAATTGATTCGTTACTTTTTCCTCCAATTCTCATTTTGATAAATATTTTTGGTATATAAAATTTTTTTAATCCTTTATACTTAAATGCTCTTACTAAAAAATCATAATCTGATGAAATATTGAATTTTTGGTTATAGTGCCCAATTTTATTTATTACGCTTTTCTTTATAAATACTGCAGGATGCGGAGGCATCCAACCACTTTTAAGATTACCATTTAAATATTTTCCTGCTTTCCAATATCTAATTTTTTTATACGGATAATTTTTTGAAATATAAACTAAATCTCCATAAACTAAATCAGCCCCAGATAAATTAAAAGCTTCATAAACTATTTCTAATATTTTTTTATTTTCATAAAAATCATCTGAGTGCAAAATACCAATTATTTTTCCTTTTGAAAATTTAATTCCTTTATTTAATGCTTCATAAATACTGTTATCAGAAGATGAAATTAAATTTATATTTTTTTGTTTTAAATTCTTAATCACTTCAAGCGTTCCATCATTTGATCCACCATCAATTATAATTTGTTCTTTATTGTTATAGGTTTGACTCTGAAAACTGAGAATTGATTTTTTAATATTTTTTGAGTTATTGAGCACACATGTTATTATTGAAATTTTCATATAAGTTAAAATCTACTTTTATAAACAGATTTAAATATTTTTGGAAACCATAAACTTTCCTAAAAAAAGAATATCCATATCAGTTCTTAAAAAACAATTTATTGCTTGCAGTGGAGTATCCACGATTGGTTCATTTTCATTAAAACTTGTATTTAATATTATGCCATAACCAGTTATTTTTTTTAATTTTTCAATCAATTTATAATATAGAGGGTTATATTTTTTACTTACAGTCTGTAATCTAGCAGTTTTATCAACATGACAGACTGAAGGAAAAATAGTTGTAAATTCATCTTTGAATTTCACTATATGGTTCATGAAGTCAGATTTTATCTCGCACTCAAAAAATTTACTTACATCATCCTCTAAAACAGAAGGTGCAAATGGTCTAAAACTTTCTCTTTTTTTAATTTTACTATTAATAATATCCTTCATATTTTTATTGGCTGGATTTGCAAGTATAGATCTATTTCCTAGAGCCCTTGCACCCCACTCACTTCTACCTTGATACCAGCCAACAACATTGCTTTTTGAAATTAATTCAGCTGCAAATTTTACTAATTCATCATCAGTTTTAAATTTTCTATATTTCAATTTTTTGTTTTTGATAGAGTTTAAAATTTCATTATCATCGTAAGATGGCCCCCAGAAGGCATGTCTCATTATAAATCGCTCTTTTTTTTTTAAATGATTATGCCAACAATAATAAGCAGCACCAAGGGCTGTTCCATCATCTGTCGATGCAGGTTGAATGAAATGATTTTTAAATTTACTTTCTTTAAAGATTTTGCCATTTACCAATCCATTCATGGCACATCCACCAGCCATTACTAGATTACTTGTCGGTACTTTTCTTTGAAGTCTATTTATTATTTGCATAACAATTTTTTCAAAAGTTGATTGTAGAGATTTAGCTATATCTTTTGACTCCTGTGAAAACTTTTCAACTTTTTTGTCTAGAAAAATTTTATTATTAAATTTAATAGTATTAGTTTTACTAAAATTTATAGAGTTATAATCAAAAATGTCTTTTTGCCGTACTATTAATTTTTCGTCGTAACCAATTAAATCATTAAAGTAATTTGAATACTTATCGTCTCCGTATGCTGAGAGGCCCATGACTTTGTACTCCTCACCGAATTTTTCAAAGCCAATAAAATTACAAACAGCTGAATAAAAATGTCCTAAACTTTTTGGTAAATAAACTCTTTCAAGAACCTTAATTGATGTGTCTTTACATTCTGCAAGCATAATGCTTACGGCATCCCCTGATCCATCATAACTAAAAGCAGCTGTTGTATCTTCAAATTCAGACAAATAATAAGCACTAGCAATATGTGTCAAATGGTGTTCGATTTTATAGATTTTGTATTTTAAATTTGACTTAATTTCTCCATTATCTTCACATAATTTAATAATTTCTTGTTCTACTGAAGATTTGCTAAATAATTTATTTTTAAATTTTTTAATCAAATTAATTGTAGAAAAATCCATAGAATGAATAATTTTTTGTTTTAAATTTGAAGTAGAACTATTAGATAAAGCTATAAAATTTATATCAGAATATTTTATTCCTGCAGTTTTTATTAACCACTTTATTGAATTACTAGGGAATGAAGAATCATGTTTAATTCTCTTACCTAATCTTTCTTCTGAAATAGCCCCAATTAATTGACCATTTATCAATATACAAGCTGAGGAGTCCGAATGATCCTTATTAATCCCTAAAATTACTGACATATTTAATTTAAAGCAATTATACTTGTAATTAATTATATTTTTTTTTTTTTATTATTTTTTTATAAACATTTAGCATTTTGGTACCTATAGAATAATCACTAAAATCATTTATTATCCATTTTCTTCCCCTACTTCCCATAATTTTTCTTTTTTTTTCATCTAATTCGATTGCTTCTTTTAAAGTTTTTACAACACTTTCAATATTTAAATCTATACACCATCCACATTTATATTTGCGTAGTTTCTTCCAAGGTGTGTTTGTTGTCGTAATTACTGGGATCTCATAAGATAATGCTTCAGCAATTGATAGACCAAAATTTTCTGAGTGACTTAATAAAACAAATAAATCAGCAGATTTATATAATTTTTTTTTTTCCTCTCCCATCACAAATTCTTTTATAAGAACATTATTTAATTTAAATTTTTTTACTTTTTTAATTAATTCTTTTTTATAATTATCTTCATTGTAACCACATATTAATATTTCCCAATCTTTATATGTGTTTTGAATATAAGACCAGGACTCCAGAAGTTCTGCTAAGCCTTTTTTGGGATGCAATCTTCCTAGAAATAAAATCCTTTTCTTTTTTTTTTTTTTTAAATTTGAATTATTTTCAAGTTTTGGGATTTTAATTGAATTAGGTATTACTATGATATTTTTAAAACCAAGTTGTTTAAATGTTCTAGCTTCCATATCTGATGTTGCTCTCAAATAAGTTGCCTGCCTTAAATGAAAATTTTCAATGATAAAATAAAAAATTTTTTTTTTTAAATAAGATTGTTTTAGAGCCCATTCCTCTAACATTCCTCTCGGTGTAACAATATAAGGAGTTTTTGAAAAAAAATGATAAACTAAATTAAAAATTGAAGTGCTTGACCAAATACCCTGAATATCAATTATTTGTGGTTTTACCCAAAAAATTTTTTTTAAATATTTATAAGAAAAAGGAAATTTGCTGATTAATCCTGGTAAGAAAATATTTATTTTGTCAGATAATTTGTAGTTTACTCTAAAATATTTTGATTTCCAAAAACCCAGTAAATATACTTCATTATTAATTGACTCTAATCGCTCTCTTAATAAAAAAGATGATTCTGAATAACCTCCAGCTTCGTTAGACAAATTAGAGCTCAAAATTAATATTTTCATTTAAATATTGTATTTACCCATGAATTTTATTTTCTTTATTCAACGAAGTAAATAATAATCCTAAAGAAATCCAAAAAATAAAACTAATAAAAGAAACTGTGTAGGAAACTGTGCCTAACATTAATTGTACGCTAACAAATAAAAGTAAAGGTATATAGACTAACTTTTCTTTATCCCTAAATTTAAAAAGAGCATAAAAGTTAAAAATAATTACAGAAATCCATTTGAAAAATACTAAAAATACACCAACAATATAGCCAAGTTCCATTATTATTCTTTTATTATCTATTTCACCTAGTAAAAATACTTTTTCTTTCTTATTAAATACTAATACTGGTTTCGTACCAGCGCCTATGCCTTCGCCAAATAATGTTGATTTACGAACTGCAGGTAAAATATATAAATCATTAATAATTCTGCATATTGTGGAGTATTTACTACAAAATTCTTGAACTGTTTTTCCGTCATATATTTGTACTACTTTATCCTTATTATCTATAACAAAATTGTATTCTTCAGGTACATCAGTATTCATTCTTACTTCTGAATGTTTATATTCTTTTTCAAATATAACTTTGGAAATATTGAAAGTAATAAAAGTTAAAAATATTAAAAAAATCTTTATTAATTTTAAACTATTATCAAATTTGGAGAATAAGACAAAAAATGCACTGTAAAATACTGTTGCAAATGCATAAAAGTAAACAGCTCTACTCTTCAGCAATATCATTATGGAGATTAACAAAAAATTTAAAAAGGTTATATAAATTATGTCTTTAAAAAAGATCTCTTTTTTATCTAAGATATAAGAAAAAAGGCCAAAAAATAAAAATAAAAAATAGTAAGTATTTTGAGTAGTGTAAGTAAAAAAAGCAGAAGGTCTTTCGGGACTAAGTAATTTTCCATCAAATCCAGAATTTAAAAAAGAGGTAATGGGCAGGATTGATTGTAAATATACTAATAGAAAATAAGGTAGTACTAAATATAAGTTAATCTTGATGAGTTTTGTAAGATCAGATTTATTAAATATGTGTGTAATAATTAATAGTAATGGTAAAAAAATCCAATATGATCTTAAACCTAAAAAATACGAAATGACTCCATTAGCATCATGTGTATATCCAATAAAACCAAATATTGATATGATTATTATAAAAATTACAAATATTTTAGAATATATGGATTGAAAAATAAAATTGTATTTAAATCCAATAATATAAATAAAAATTAATAATAAATCTTTAATAAAATAAATTTGAGTACTAAGATTTGGAAATATCCACTTTCTAAGTACTCCTTCTATAATCATGTAAAATAAAAAAAAGAGTACTAATCTTTTTATCATCAAATAGGGATTTTCAAAATTTAACATTTATAATTTAACTTTTACTATTTTGTTTATTTCGTTTTGATACTTTGTCCACGTAAAACAATTGGCTTTAAGAAAAGCTTTCTGAGCAATAGACTGTCTATATTCTTCATCATGATATAAATTATTTAATATTTCAGTTGTTTTTTTTGTATCTCTTATTGGCGTCAAGAAACCATCTTTGCCATGATCAATAATGTCGGAACCGCCTGTATTATATGTTGTAATGACAGGCAAACTACATGAAAGAGCTTCTAATATTACTTGACCAAAACCTTCATATAAAGATGGAAATACAAATAAGTGACATCGTTGCATCCTTTGGATTAATTCTTTGTTTGATATTTGTCCAGTAAACTCACATCTTGGATTTTTAAAAAATAAATTTAACTTTTCAGATATATTGGCTGGTTTTTCTGGTAAAGATCCAACAATTTCTATTTTCCAGGGAAAATCAACCTGTTGTAAAATTTCTATAATATATTGAATGCCCTTTGTCAGCGTCGGTCGCCCTGCAAAAATAAGTTTGAATTCCTCATTTTCACGCCTTTTATTTATTAGATTTTTTTTTGAACAGTTAATTCCATAAGGGATTATTTTAATTTTTGATTTAATATCTTCTTTAAAAAGCTCTAAACTTTTTGCAGTAAAGCTTGATGCTACGATTATTTTATCAGACAATAATATTTCTTGATCTTTGTTGACACATTTATCATTCGTTAATATCTCTGTTGAGCTTAAATTCCAATCTGGTTGTAAATTTAACTCTTCTTCAATAATTTTTTTTCTTAGCAACCAATAAGGTGACGTTAAATCATATATTGTTTTAATTTTATTTTTTTTTGCTAGCTTAAAACTATTTAATGCACAATCTTCGTAAGTATAAATTGCATTAATTTTACCTATATTATTATTCAAATAACGTGAAACTTTAGTGTCTAAATCTTTATACACTGAATACACAGAAAAAACATTTTCATCATAATAATAAAGTTTTTTGATTTTAAATAAAATACATAACTGTCTAAATAACTCTTTAAAATATCTTAGTTTTATTTTTTTATAATTTATATTATAAAATTTTTTGCTTAAAATTTTTAGATTAAAAGGGAAAGCAATTGTAGTCCAAAATGAGTCTAGCAAATTAGCTTTTTCTAATGACTTAATTGCCTCAGATGTATTTTGATTACCATGAGGATGACTAATAACAATTTTCATATGATTTATTTTTTTTTCAAATATTTAATAATTAACGATGATGTTTTATTGAGATCATACTTTTTGTAATTTCTAAAGCATTCATTACTTATTTTTTGTAGATTATTTTTGATTTTGTTACTAAATTTTGAAACATAATTTAAACCTGAAATGAACTCATTTGATTTTGATACTTCTTCATTGCAACAATTGAATATCACAAGTCCATGAGATGCATAAGCAGCAATAATTCCAGATTTTGTCATTTGTCCTACTGGGTAATACACTAATCCGATTTTTGAATTTTTTAGCAAATTAGAAATAAACTTTTTAGACCTAATACCTATCTTATTAATATTAATATTTTCAAAAATGTTTGATTTTGAAATATTTATATTTGGTCCAATTTCAAAAATTTCATTAATAGACATTTTTTTTAAAAATAGTTCATATTTGTTTTTATTTAACAAAATATCTTTATACAATATTTGTTTTTGATAAATATTACCGAAAATTATCGCCTTATTTTTTCTTTTTTTTATTTTTTTGTTAATTTTTAACTCACCAATATTAGAAAAAACATTTGTGTAGATAATTTTTTTTTTTTTATTAAAGGATGAAAGAGTAAATTTATTTTGTTTTGATGTAACAAAAGATATATCACTTAAGTTTAGCAATTTTTTTGCTAAATATTTTTGTAAAAACGATGTCCAAAAAGACATTCTATAAACTGGGCCTGTTGCATATATCTCATGAAAAACCGTTATTAATCTTCTACTTTTGAGATTTTGCCTCCATTTTTCTAATGTCCAAATTAAATTAAAACATAAACCTCTGGAAGCATAACCATAACCACTAAAATGCAATATTATATCTTTAGCATCATTGTTCTGGATTAAAGAGTAAAGATTTTTATTTTTTTTTCCAAATAAAGTTATTTTTTTGTTTTTATTTTCTAAATAATCTGAAATTAAAATTTTTGAATTGATTTTTTTCTTTTTTAAATAATTACTTAATATATTTGCGTAATTTCCCACTCCTCCAATATTCGGAGGATATGTTGGACAAATTTGGATTATATTTTTCATTATATTTATTATTTTAAACTTTTTACTATTATATTAAGTTTAAACCTATAAATATTTGATTATTAAACTAAGCTAAAGTTTGCATATAAGCTTTTAGTTGTATAAAACGTACACTTTAATTATAGTTTATAAATTTATAATGGATTACATTTTTACAATTGTAAATGAAGTAACAATTTACTTACCTAGGTTTATATTTATAATGATTGTACTAATATGTTTTTCTTTATTTATTAGAATAGTCTTACAATTAATTGGTCAGGTATGGGTAACTACAACCGCTCATACTGCAACTTTAGTAATGTTACCAATTATCACATATATCATTACTAAGGTAATATCTGGAAATATTGCTCTTTCACTTGGTATGGTCGGGGCTTTATCAATTGTAAGATTCAGAAATCCTGTTAGATCGCCATTAGAACTTACAGTATATTTTTGTGCAATAACAATGGGAATAGCAGCTGGTGTATCCTTAAAATGGCTTATTTTTTTAGGTATTGCAATTGTATTAGCACTTTTAATTTTAATTTCTATAAATGTTTTTTTTAAAAAATATTTGAAAAAAATTTTTTTAACTACCTCATTCTCTGAAGGTAACTCTTTAAGTGCATTGGAAATTCAATCTAGTAAAGAAATCGACTGGCTTAATAAAAATAACTTTCTTACATTAAAAAAAAAAACAGATAATAGTTTTTTTTATACCCTAGCTGCTTATAGTTTTGAGGATCTAAAAAAAATTGAAAAAGAAATATCTAAAGATAGTTCAATAATAAACTATCAACTTAATAAATAGGTTTTAAATTGTTTCTTCGGATAATTTTAATTTTTATAATATTTTGTAATTTAAAAGTTTACGCAAAATGTAATTTTAAAACTGCTGACTTTATTGATCAATTAAATAATCCTAGAAAAATCACTCAAATTAAAATCACCACTCCTAAAATAAAAAAGTTTAGAAAAAATCAATTAAACATATTAGTTTCGAATAATTATGTTATTCCAAAAAAATTTAAGAAATATTTTAAGTCTAAAATTATAGTATCATATACCTTTGGCGAGTGTCATTATGATGGTAAAATTAGGCAACATGGCGATTGGAATGACCATATTGTACTTGATGCCGGTAATGTTAAAAGCTCAATTAGAGTTAAACTAAAAGAAGGTAATATTATGAATGCAGTTAGATTTACATTATTATTACCTGACACAAGATACGACTTAAATGAAATACTTGGATCATTGCTTCTAAAAAATATTGGTTTCATTGTGCCTGAAACATTTCAAGTAAAAACTGATATCAATGGTTTTAAAAGTGTAATGCTATTTCAAGAGGTTGCTAGAAAAGAATTATTAGAGAGGAATAATAGAAGAGAAGGTCCCATTTTAGAGGGAGACGAAAGTATTCTTTGGGGAGACAATTATATTATTAACGAAAATCATGAATTTTCCTTTGCTAGAGTAGAAAATCAAAACTGGTTTTTAAAAGGAAAAAATTCTGCGAAAATAACTCTGGAAGCATTTCATAAACTACAAAATGCTTATCTTGAACACTGGCATAGTAAAAATGACTTAAAAAGAATTATAATGAGCCCAAATTATAGAAATAATGAATTATTTTCTAAGTATTTTTTTTCTTTACTCGCACTGAAAGGTGAACATGCTCTTTATGCTCATAACAGAAAGTTTTATTTCAATCCTATCACAAAGATTTTTGAGCCTATTTATTATGATGGAGATTTATCCCTTAAGAAGAAAACTAAAGATGATGATCATATTATTAATAAAGAAAAAATTTACGCTGCAAAGAATTTTTATAAAATTGATAAATCTAATTTTAAAAAAAATTTTACAAATTTAAGTAATAAAAATGAAATATTTAATAGTTTTCTTAATCGTGTTAAGGTTGATGAAAAGAAGGTGCAAACATTTTTTGAAAAATCTTTGAAAAATATTGAATTAAATGAAAAAATTATAGAAAATTATATAAATTCAACTCCATACAATGACTCGTGGAAAAGAAATATAAAAAATGATTACGATAGTTATATATCAAAACTTAATCATTTAACTGAAATTGACCAAGTAACTATTTCTGAAATATTTGATAATAATCAAAATTTTATTTCCTTAAGTTCTGAAAACGAAAATTACTTTTTTACAAAGGAAGAAATTGCTGAAATTATTTCAAAAAATAAATTAAATAATCAAAGATATGTTTATATTCCAAATCAAGAATATGATGAGAAATTATATAGTAATTTTGCGAAAATTTCTGAAGTTTTTAATGGATATTTAAAATATTCAAAGAATCTTTTTATAAACATTGATTATGAAAATAAACTCATAAATCTTAAACAAAATAACCCAGACGACTGGATACTATTTGTTGATACTGATATAGAAGAGTGGACAATACTTTTTGAAGGAATTAAACCAAATAAAAAAAATTTAAATTTTGAAAGAATAAATAATTATGGTTTAACTGGCTGTCTAAATTTTTATAACTCAACTTTTAAACATTCTTCAATTAAAGTTATAAATGGAAAGTGTGAAGATAGTCTAAATATTATAAATTCTGAAGGCTTGATTAATAAAATAGAAATAGAAAATTCCTATTCTGATGGTTTGGACGTCGATTTTTCAAATATAAAATTTAATTTAATCTCAATATTGAATTCAAGAAATGACTGTTTGGATGTAAGTGCTGGGAATTATAAAATTGAAAAAATAAAAGCTAAAATCTGTGGAGATAAAGGAGTTTCTGTCGGAGAAAAGTCAAATATGAGTATTGAATTATTAGAAATAGACGATGCAACAATTGGTTTATCCTCTAAGGACTCATCAATTACTTCAATTAAAAATTACTATCAAAAAAACGTGAACAATTGTTTTGAGGTAATGAAAAAAAAGCAGGAATTTGGAGGTGCTGAATTAATTTTAAGAAAAGATAAATGTGACAACAATGTAATAGATAATAATTCAAGAATAAATCTAAATAAATCGTGAGTTTTAGGAAAGAAAAAAAATATAGGATTGCTTTTAGTGAAATGGCAATATTAAAAAAAACCTTATTCAAGTCTGGTATGAACAATCTTCATCCACCTAGACTAGTTAATAGTTGTTATTTTGATACTCCAGAATTGAAATTATTTAGCGAATCTGAAGAAGGTGTTTTGCCAAGAAAGAAGGTAAGAGTAAGGTGGTATGATAAAACCAAAAAGTTTACTAAAGAAATTAAAGTATCATCTATTGAAGGGAGATTTAAATATAAAAAAAATGAATTAAATATTCAAAATTATGATGACCTATTAAACATTAAAATATTTGATAAATTATACGGTCAATTAATACCAATTTTGACTATTAGCTATGAACGAGAATATTTTTCATTTAGAAAATTACGGATTACATTTGATAAAAATATTTCTTATACATTTTTAAAATCTATCTCTAAGCCATCATTTATGGATAATGAATGCGTTATGGAAGTAAAAGCACCAATCAATTGTAATGATAATTATATTGAAAAATTAATTCGTTATCCTACAAGTAGATTTTCAAAATATGCTAGAGGATGTCATTTAAATAACCAAAAAAATTTAAAATTTAATTTATAAACTCAAATATTTTTTTTTTATTATTTTCAAGCTCTGCGGGGGTATTAATAGAAAATATTTCCACAATCGGATAATGAATTATAATTTTTCCATCCAAAATATATTCGTTATAAACTTGGCTTACATAAAATTCATTTTTTACTCTAATATTTTTTTTAATCATCACATTTGCATAATGTTCATATTCGGCTGTTTTATTGAAATAATAAAAACCTGTATTTCCAAAAGAACTCACAACTTCTTTTTCTTTAGTCCTAAATACTGTGCTCATATCATCTAACAATTCAACGTATGAAAACCCAGGGTTTTTTGTTGGGACGGTCACCAAAACTCCGTCATTTCTTCTTCTATTTACAAATTCTAAAAAATTGTTTTGTGACCAATTCATTAATTGATCACAATCTTTTACTATAAGTGGTAAGTTGTGATCCATATCTTTTGTTCCTAATAAAACTGTACAGGCAGCTCCTTCAGTATCCTTATTAATAGGAATGATTTTATAATTAATTTTTTTTTTTTTAAATATTTCATCAAAATTATTTTCTTTTAAATGTTGATCTCTTATTAAAAAATAAAAATTAGCTTTTTCAAAAAGAACACTATCTATTACATGTGAAATAAATGGTTCAGAGTCAATTTTAAGTAATGGTTTAGGAGTTAAAATACCTTTATCTAGAAATCGTTGTCCTCTTCCTGCCATGGGTAAAACGATATTAATCATTTACATATCCCCATTTTTCAATCGCTTGGTTATATTCAATTGTTTTTGAATCGTCTATTTTACTATTTGTATTAAGATCGAATGCTTGTCTCATTGCTTTTGCTCCAGATATTGTGCCATTTGGATGACCATGTAACGATCCTCCTAAACTCATCATCACATCATTACCAAAATTTTTTATTGTTGTATCTACTAAACCAGGATGACTACCACAAGATAAGGATGGTACTGTCTTATTGAAACCTAAATTATGGGTAGAAGTTAATATTGACAGCCAATCAGATAAATCATCTTTGGTATCGGACAAATAACCACCCCACATACCAGCATGAATAAAATCTGCACCAGATATTCTTGCCAATTTTAATAGAACTCCCCAGGATATAGAGTATGAGTTATTTTTATCTGTTAAAACTCTATCTCCACTTTTTTGATAAAACATCGCAATATTAAAATCATAACTTCTTAAATATTTGTACATATTTATCCCTGACCAAATATTGAGATGATAGGCTTTTACATTTTTCTTTACTAGAAATTCAATTCTTCTGAGTAAATAAGGTAAATCAGAGTTTACGCAAGGAGCATAAAAAACTTCTTTATTTAATTTAGCTGCTTCATTCTGTATTACATCATTTACTATTTGAACTCTTTCCTCAAAAGGGCAACACGAAGGGTTTCCTAAAATTTCATCTTCTTTAATAAAATCTACACCTCCTTTAACCATGTTTTTACAAACTTCTTTCAAAGTTTCTATATCTAATCCAGTTTTAGGTTTAACAATTCCACCAAGAAGAGGTCTATCAGTACAGTTAGATCTTCGTTTTATATCCATCATTCCTATTTTTGGTCCTTTGAATGTTTTTAAGAACTCTTGGGGAAAATCTAAATCCAGTAATCTACAACTTAAAATTTCCTCGATATCCATCTGTCCACCCATAACAGTACAGATTAATTGAGTTACTCCATCCTCTTCAAGGTTAAAATTTTTTATAGGAAAGGCAATTTTAACAGTTCCTTCTTTTTTGTGTTTTAAATTTTCTGGATGATCTAATATTATTCCTAAATGATTTTCTAGTAGTTCTGCAGTCTCACCATCTAATCTAACATTTGGGTTTCCAATAGATTGGCCGATTGCTATTCCTTTTGCAGCCTTGAGCATATCATTGCTTTTTAAAGAATATTTTGCAATAAAATATTTGTTAGTTTCGACACTTTCATTGAATAGAAAATTATCAAATTTTTTTTGCATATCTATTTCAATAAATTACCAATCTACAGTTTTCATTAAATGATTTTAAGCTATTAGGACTTCCTAGTGAAGCAATAAATTCACAATCATAACCTTTAATTTTATAATTTTCTTTTATCATTTCATTATAAATCAAACTAATCATATACTTCCCATTGGATGATTTTTTTTTTCTTTTTATCATAAGATCACAAAAATAAAAAAAATCTTCAGCTCTTTTGAAATAGCTTATACAGCCTGTTGAATTTGTTGATATAGGTTTTTTATCTTTTTCAGAAATTTTTTTTATATTTTTTTTTATGTCCAGAATTGCATATCCCCTATTATAATAAAGTGACTGGAATATAGGAACACACCCATCTAAATTTTTTTTTATACAATAATTGTAGAAACCTTTTAGATCTAAGTATTGGTCTAAAAGGTCAATTAAAATCGGCTTATCTTTTGAAATTAGATCTTTAATAGACATAATTGTTTGTGGTGCACCTTCAGTATATCGATTTATCAACTTAAATTTTATTTTTTTTCCTAGCGCTCTTGAAACATTTTTTATTAAATTAAATTTTTTTTCATGAAATTTATTAAAAATAAATATACCTTTGGACAAATCATATGGTCTTGAAATTTGAACCCATTGTATTAATTTTTTATTATACACGTCCAACAGTAATTTATGATTTCCCATTTTGTCGAATTCTACATTTGGCCCAGCAGCTGGTATTACAATTTGGATATCTTTGTTCATTAATTTTTAAGTTTAATTTTTTACTTAAAATTATAAGTTTTTTCTCCTGAAAATAACTTAATCAAATTATTCATATAATCAATTAATTGATTTTGTATGATTAATAAATAAATTGACAATTTGTAATGGATAATCATATGGAAAAAATATTGAATAAAGAAATAACATTTGTTTTGCAGGGTCCAATAATAATTGAGAACGATAGAACTAAAAGGTCATGTGATTCAATAAGAAAATATTTTCCTGATAGTAAAATTATTTTATCAACATGGAAAAATGCAAATTCTATAGACCTAGATATTGACGAAAAAATTGAATCTGAGGATCCTGGATCAAACCATCTATATTATGAAAATGGTAAAGTTTTTAACAACATAAATAGAATGATTGTATCATCATTGAAAGGTCTACTTTCAGTCAAGACAAAATTTGCAGTCAAATTAAGGAGTGATATGTATTTGCAATCAAGTAATTTATCAAATTTGTTGGGAGTTATAAATTTATCGAATAGCAATTACGCAAGAAAAAAAATTGTTATTCCATCAAATATGGCAATTAATCCGGATCGAGAACATAAACTTCTTTTTCATCCCAGCGATAATTTTTTTGCAGGTTTAACTAGTGATTTAATTGATTTATTTGATATTCCGTTAATGAATGAAAGTCAAATGACTTATTTTAAGAATAATGAGTCTGAAAGAAAAAATAACACACCAATATTAGCTAGATATACATGTGAACAGTATTTGTTTTTATCATTTATTAATAAAAAAATTAAAATCAATTTCAAAAACGCATTTGATTTTAATAGAGAAAATAAATTAATTCACGATAAAATTTTCTCAAATTTATTTGTTATGTATAGAAATACTAAAATTGGTATTAATGGATATAAATATCCAATAAGTTATTTTTCAAGCAGCATATACTACGCATATACGGAACAAGAATTTAAAAAACTTTCAGGTGAAAAAATAATTTTTGACTTTGAAAGGGTTATATCTAATTTGATAAGAATTTTGAAAATAATCGTTTTACTTTTTTCAAAAAAATTTTACTTCAAGTTGAAGAAATTTTTTATAAAGAAAATATAATTTATATAAAATCTTTTAGATAACTTCGAATAAAATCCGAGCATATTCCTGCACATTCAAATTTTTTGATTTTATGCAACTCTGGTAATACGCAAATACTATTTATCATTAGTTGTTTTCCAGGATATGTCCATATATATCCATTGCTGGTTAAAGCAACATCGTCATTTTGATGCCAAAAACAAACAGTATTAAGTTTTAGTAACTCATGGAATGCTTCAATATTTTTTGCATGAAACCATAATCCTTTATTTTTGAGAAAATTATTGTCAACCTCATACTCTGGATTATCATGACCTAGATAGAACTTGCCATTTGAAAACCAAATATCAACTTCCACATCAAATTTTTGTTCCAAAGCATTTAATACATAAGATGGCTTGTTTTCATCCTCTCGATTAATTTTATCGAGATTACCTCTGTGTGATATAAAAAGCATTTTATCTAATTAAATTTTGAAAATGAATATCATTTTATTCTGTATTTTAAAATGATAGAAGTATTTATTATCTCAGATGACGCTATATCATTTTTGCTGTTATTTACTATATTTTATATTTAACAGCTTTAAAAATATCAAAATTTGAATAAATTTCTAAAAAAATATTATTTTGATTGATTAAAAAAGAATAAGGTTTAATAAACGTTTTTTATGGAAATATCAGTTGTTCTTCCGTGTTTAAACGAGTCTGAAACGGTTGGAGCTTGTATAAAAAAAGCAAAAAAACAAATTAAAAATCTTAATATTAAGGGTGAAATAATTGTTGCAGACAACGGAAGCAATGATGGATCAATACAAATCGCAAAAAAGTTGGGAGCAATTGTAATAAATGTAAAAAATAAAGGATATGGAAATGTTCTAAGAGCTGGAATAAAAAAATCTAAAGGAAAATTCATACTTATCGCCGATGCTGACGACAGTTATAATCTTAATGATTTACCTAAATTTTATAGAAAAATAAATCAAGGTTTTGATATTATTCAAGGATGCAGATTACCAAGAGGCGGAGGAAAAATTAAGCCAGGAGCAATGCCTTTATCCCATAAGTACTTAGGTAATCCATTATTCTCATTTTTAACCAAAACTTTATATAAGATACCTTTTAACGATGTCTATTGTGGAATGAAAATATTAAGAAATAAATTTTTTAAAAAAATTAATTTTTTTTCAACTGGAATGGTTTTTTGCTTAGAAATTTTAATAAAATCAAAAATTCATGATGCAAAAATGGGTGAGATACCAATAACTCTTTTTAAAGATGGCAGAAAGATTGCTAAAAGCCACTTAAAAACAATATCAGATGGATTAAAAACTTTGAAATTTATAATGATTTGTAGTCCCAAACTTTTGTTTTTTATACCAAGTGGGATATTTTTATTAATAATTTTATTAATTACTTTTTTTAACTTGACTTATTTTGATATTGAAAAAAAAAAATTAATATTGATAAATTTTCTATTATTATTTTTATCAATTCAATTTTTTATGCTAGGGATACATTCAACATTAAGGGCTAAACAAATATTTATTTATAAAGGTCAATTACTAAATAAGTTTTTTAAATTATTTAAGTTAAGATTGGCTATATTGATTGGATCTATTATGATAATTTCACCTATTGTTGCTAATTATTTTAATTTTATATATTTTGAAGAATATTATAATTTTATATTTTCATGTTTAATTGCTTTATTAGGAGTTAACATTATAGCAAATTCATTTTTCGTTTCACTTTTAGAAATAGATGAAAATAATTAGTTTTAGATACCTTTGCAAATTACATTCTTGAAAACTTGCCGCCATTGACATTAATAACAGTATTTGTAATATAATCAGTATTACTAAAAGATAAATCATAAATTAGTTTTGAAATTTCCTTGGAATATAATCCTCTTTTTTTTGGATTATTGTTTATTGATTTACGAACATTATGTTTATCTTTACGCCTTAAAGTCATTTTACCATCAAGTATAGTGGATGGAGCAACACAAACTAATTGTTGTTCTTTTTTAAAAATTTTTCTTTCTTCAACATATTTATTAATCGAAGCTTTTGATAAGGCATAAATAATATCATAAGACCCTTTTATGCCACTTTCTGAGCCAATAATTATTATTCTCGCTTTTGGGTTATATTTTAAGGAAATTTCGCAAATTTTTATTTTTGATAATAAATTTATATTTATTTGTTGGTGAATTTCATGCTCACTTTTTAATAAGTGTTTTTTGTTACTTAGCACAGAATGGCACAAAAAAATTTTGTCACATTTTTTTATTAAATCTATTTTTTTTTTGTCAAAATTCAAATTAGAAAAATCCCATTCATTTCTTTTTGGAGAAAAAATATTATATCTTTTTGATATCATTTTTTTTAAATGAAAACTAATTTTAGAAGTACCGCCAGTAATTAGTATGTTTTTATACACTTTAAAACCTCATCAAATGCGTAAAATATATGATCTATTTTGCCAGACATTACATTTATAAAATTATTATTTTTTTTGACGATACATAAACGAGCATCTTTTTTATTTTTAATAATTGTACGTATCATATGTAAATTTTTAACAAACTTAAAGTTATTATTGAATTTTGGATAAAATTTTGAAAACCCTTTTACCACTCTCTCTTGTATCTGTTTTTTTTTTAAATTTAAATTTATATAAGATTTTCTAACTTTATTATAATCTTTAGATATCAATAATCTAGAACGTTTAACAGAATACAGACCAAATAAATTTTTATTCCACTTTAACAATGTATAGTAAGGGCCATCCATAATTGTGTAAGATTTATGCTTTTTATTTTTTGACTTATATAATGATATAACACAATGCTCATATATTAAATTAATGTTATCTAATCTAAAAGATTGTTGTCCTGAACAATTTATAACATAATCATATAATACATTATTGATCTTATATTTTTTTTTTACTCTTGATACTTTTTTCACTTCATAATTAAGTAAAATATTTTTTTTTAATTTTAACAAAAAAAATTTTTTTGCTTTAATGTGATCTATTTGTCTTTCATTCGTATTATATGTTTTAAGAACATTTTGTAGATCAGTTTTCGAAACTTCATATTCTTTAAATTTTAATTTAGATTTAAGCATTGAATTTTCAAAAGTATTGGGATTTATTTTGTTAAATTTATCGTTTGCGATAGCGTAGATATTTTCTTCCAACTTAATTGATAAATTAGAATATTGCTTAATAAACTTTTTATATCCATCACTAGACATTTTTCTTGTTTTTAAAGATCTTGGATAGTGAAAACCTAAATGTAATCTATTTGTATTATTACCAGAAGCATTCTCAAAAATGTCTTTTTCTTTTTCAAAAATTTGAATTTTGTAATTTTTTTTTTTTAATTTATATCCTATATGACATCCAAACCATCCAGCACCAATAATTGCTATATTAATTTTTTTATTCAACACAATTAATTATATTTTTAGAATTGAACTCAAATATTGAAATTTTATATTTAAAGCCACTATTTAAAGGATTTCTTGTGCTTACAATAAATTCAGGGGACTGCAAATATTTATCACCAATACAATTTTTCATTCTAGATAAAAATTGAGAATTTTCTTTCAATACAATGTAATCAATATTTTTTTCTTTAATTATATTTAAGTATCCAGATAAGTCATTTCTTGAAATACCTAATGATAACCAGTCTGTGGGTATAAATTCATTATTATATAAAGAATGCGATCTTAATCCTGAAATAAATGTAGCGTTATTGGGCATGACATCATTTACCCATTTTACAGCATCATATTTAAAAGAGTTTTTAATCATAAATCTATCTCTATATTCATTAGAAAATGTTGAAGGGAAAGAAATAGCAGCAAAATAAAGTGCCATACAAAAAACAGCACTGGATTGAATTAAGATTATTTTTGAAAAAAATTTATAATTAATTTTTTTATCTTTTACAAAATAAACACCGACTGCAAGCCAAAGAATAAACTCATAGTAAATTCTTGCTTCATTCATACTAAGGAAATAATGTAAGCTAACTGTTAATGAAGTTAGAATAATTAAAATGTTTGTTTCTTTTTGATTTCTAAAAATAAAAAATAATATCAAAAATTGAAAACCTAAAATAGATGTGACAGAACTAATTGAGTTTGGTAAAATTAGGTTAAACGGATAAATATAATTAAAGTTTTCCCTATAATTTTGAAGTGATATAATAGCTTCTTTAGGCATCGTTGAAAAAATGTTTTGAAAAGTAAAATTATCTAATTGGTTATAATTCCATATAGATGTTGGAATAAAAAAAATTATGAACAAAACTATACTAAAAAATAATATTTTTATTTTATTATTCATAAATGATTTTAAAAAAAGAAATGAGCCAATAACAGAGCCAGATAATAAAAATGATAATTTAAACTGAGCAGCACCCATTATTAATATACTGATAAATATAAAGTCCACACTATCAATCCTTTTTTTTTCTAAAATAATTAACAAAGCAGTAGCAGTTAAAACTTGTGGAAATAATAAAAATTTAGGTCCTGAAATCAACTGTAACAGAGTTGGCGAAGCAAGAATAAAGAAATATAAAAATAATAATTTTTTTCTGTTTCGGGTTTTTTTTTTTAAGTAAAATAAAAAACAAATTAGTGAAAATAGTTGTATTAGTGTACCAAAATTATCTGTCCCTAAAAAAATACCTAAAGAGTTTATGAATTCACCATTTCCAGCTGATGCTCCGTGAATCCAAAGATATGGGCTTGGTACTTCATTGAAATTGAGCAAATATATTGACACTCCGTAATGGTAGTCTAATGCATCAGCCATTGTAGGTGGAGCGATTGATACAATAAAAAAGACAAATAAATAGATGAATATAAAAATCTCAAAACCATCTTTGGGTATATAAGATTTATATTGATTAATTACCCTGAGTAAAAATTTTAAATTATAAATTCCTAAAGAAAATACTAGTATTGAGATAATTATACACGTTTGTTTAAAAAAACCCATATAAGATAGCACTTTAATTATTTGGGAAAAAAAAATAATGCTAAATAATAAGTGAAATAATAAATAATTATATTCCTTAAAAAAATTTTTAATAATTATTTTTCCACAAAAGACTAGTCCAGAAATAAAAGTAAGTGAAATTAAAATTTGTATAAGTCCTATGAATTTAGGATCAATCAAAATGTTCATTATATGATATTATTAAAATTTAAAAAGCTGTGAGACATTATTTTACTTTATTTGAAAAAATTTTTTTATAAATTTCAAAATATTTTTCTTTAGAGTGATTTGGTCCATAACTTAAGGAATTATTATAACCTTTTTTTATTATTTTTTTTCTTAATTTATTATCATCAGACAATCTTATTAATTTTTTTTTTATATCAT